>FWWL01001012.1_pt1 | contig 70672 bp, 79 predicted proteins | sample 2228331 | NCBI WGS metagenome assembly FWWL01 (sample SAMEA103939775, study PRJEB20133) | metagenome
TCAAGGGCAGAACCGCCCCTAATTTTGTCTAAACTCGAGTTCAATGAAAACATTCTGAAAGGCAGAAATAAGACAGATATGGGACAAGTGAAATTGCGCCGACCAAGTTGATGAGTAAGATTATGACAAAGCAAGAAAGGCTTTTTTCTGAACTAAAGGAGTACGTATGTCTGGCAAATGGTTGTTCTTCCTGGTCGTGACCACATTGTTGGCGTTCTTCCTGTTAGGCAGCAAAGACCTGTCGTGGTTAAATCCCCAAATTGCCGAACAGATTGCCAACCAAATCCGCGCTCAAACTGAGTATCAGCAACAAAAACAACGCATTGAACTGGATTTTGAAGAGAAACGCCGAGCGCTGGAACTGGCTTCGTATCAACAGATGCAGGAATTGATCTACGATCTGCTTGCCTTCGGAGGAAGAGCGATGATCGTTACACTGGCTATGTGCATCGTCTTTTTATCTGCCGTGCTCAGCCTGAGCCTGTATCGCCGCTTCATTCCCTTTTTCGCGCCTTCGAGTTCACTCGAACATTCTCCATTGTCCTTGCCGGCAGACGTTTCTAACCAGAAGCGAGAACATCCCAGCCGAACCGAAATCCAGCAACTCTATGAGCAAAGGTTGCAAGAACGGCTCCAAGAAATTCAACGTCAACGTCAGGAACTGGATGAGCGATTGAAAAACGCAACCTATCAGGAACAGCAAATTGCTGACTATAGCAAATTACCCTTAGCCGAATAAGTTGTCTGTCAGATCAAATAATTTTCTGGCTTTTTATACGGAGGAGAATGGCTTCCCTGGTCTGGCCAGCCACAGATGGTATTCAGGTAACCTGCATCGGGCGGGTTACCTGTCTTTTAGGACTATCCCTTCCGGCCTCAACCCCAATGAATCAATCAACCCATTCAACTCTTCGTCAGTGAGCCGTCTTCCCTTGCCGGCGTAGGCTGTCAGGGCGGCCTCCATCATGTTTGTTCCGAACGAACGGCCTTCGTAACGCGGAGTCGTGGTAATGACCATTTTCACGCCACGCTCTCGGAGCAGGGCAATGTTCTCCTCGGTCGTTGTGTTGGTCACAATCACCTTGTCATCCAATTGTTCGGGCAGATATTTGCGCATGAACAGGAAGTCACCCGCAATCAGGTCTGAGTCCAGGAAGTAGCGCCTGTATTTGGGTTCATGCTCAGAACCCCCGCTGCCATAAAAGATCATCGAGAGAGGAAAGTGACTGACTAGCGGCAGGAGCAGTCGCGCCAGGCGTTTGTAGGCTGACAATCCATAGATCGGTATGGGTAGCCCCAATCCCACCATCAGATCGCCACATATCACCCGATCAGCGACCTCGGAAACGGCATGTGCCAGCCCCAACCGATCCACTGCCACCGGGATGAAGGCCTGGCGAAAGTGTACATACCCAATCGTTTCTCGCGCCAGAGCAAAGACTCGCCGCTCCAGGGTGTGCTTGAGGCCACGCCCATCACACAGCGGTGTCCTGGTGACCCCTTCTACCAGTTTCAGTGCCGCATAGAGGGGATATTCTCGATTGTCCAGACGCAGATACAGGTCTACACCCCCTACACCAAAGGCATCTATCTGGCCATCCAGTTCAAGAAACAACTGGTGTGCTCGCTCCGCATTTCCATCGGTACCGATTCGTTCCAGAAGAATTTCCTGGTCCTGAAAGTGTACAATCACTTTTTTATCGCGTTTTGAACTTCCCAGGCTGATGCTTACAGCTCGCTTCATGTTACCTTCTACTCTAGATTATACTGGGCCATACCGGCTACGGACAAACCAGCAAACGTCTCGTTCACCCCTGGAATTGCGGGTGTCTCGTCCGGTGTGGCCTGTCATGGAGCGATGATGGGCTGCTTTACTGGGTGAGTAAAAAAACCTCGTAGCCAGGGCAGAATCTATTCCATTCTTCCCACTCTCGTGTATAATAAGTCTACCCCGGGCGCTTAGCTCAGTTGGTCAGAGCGTCTCGTTTACACCGAGAAGGTCGGGGGTTCGAGTCCCTCAGCGCCCACAGGGGTTTCTTTGTTTAATAGCCAGCCGTGTCTGCACTGAAAACAGGCTCGCCACACAGGAGATTGATCTTTTTGGGCCTATTTGCTTTGCTTGCTCTGTCAAATGATGCCGGCCTGGGCAAATCACTTTTTCTGGTTGGTGTGTTTGAAGTGTTGTATGATTGCGCCAAATCCTTCTCCCGGAGCGCTTTATGTCGAAGACTGAATCGTTCGTCAATCATCTTCTCTCCCAAATGACGCTGGAAGAAAAAATCGGCCAGTTGCATCAGGCCATGCCCGATGACGCCTTTGACCCGCAACTGTTACAGCAGGGGCGGGTGGGTTCGCTGATCAATGCGGCGGGCATGTTGACCGGCATCGGCAGTTCCGAATCCGCCGATGCTGAAATGGCCAATCATTTTCAGCGCCTGGCGCTGGAGTCGCGCCTGGGCATTCCCCTCCTGATCGGGCGGGATGTGATCCATGGCTATCGCACCGTTTTTCCGATTCCCCTGGGGCAGGCGGCCACCTTCGATCCCGATCTGGTCGAGCAGGCGGCAGCGGTGGCGGCTCGTGAAGCTAGCGCCCAGGGGATCAATTGGACTTTTGCGCCTATGGTGGATATCGCACGCGATCCCCGCTGGGGACGGGTGGCTGAGGGCGCCGGCGAAGACCCGTTTTTGGGTGCGCAACTGGCGGCGGCAGCGGTACGCGGCTTTCAAGGGGACGATCTGTCTCGTCCCGACCGCCTTGTCGCCTGTGCCAAACATTTCGCCGGCTATGGCCTGGCTGAAGGTGGGCGAGACTACGAGGGCGGCGAAGTCTCTGAGTACACCTTGCGGGATGTGTATCTGGTGCCCTTCGAGAGCGCAGTCCGCGCTGGCGTGGGAACGTTGATGTCGGCATTTATTGACCTGAATGGCATTCCGGCCACGGCCCACCGGCGACTACTCACCGATGTTCTACGCGGGGAATGGGGCTTCGATGGGTTTGTCGTTTCGGATTGGGAGTCGATTGCCGAGTTGATCCACCATGGCGTGGCCGAAGATCGGGCCGAAGCGGCTCGTCTGGCCCTGCACGCCGGCGTGGATATGGATATGGTCAGCCGCGTCTACCTGGAGACGTTGGAGGAAAACATTCGCAATGGACGCACGCCCATCGAAGAAGTGGACGAGGCGGTGCGGCGCATCCTGCGAATCAAGCATCGCGCCGGCCTGTTTGACCATCCCTTTACCGACCCAGAACGTGCTCGGCGGGACCTTCTCGCCCCCGAAAGCCGTGAACTGGCCCGCCGGCTGGCACGTCGCAGCATGGTTCTGCTGAAAAATCACAATAACTTATTGCCGCTCCAGGGGGTTCGTCGCATCCTGGTGACCGGGCCATTTGTCCACGCTCGTGGCGAATTGTTTGGGGCCTGGGCGCCTGATGGACAGGCCGAAGATGTCACGCCCGTGGATCAGGCGCTGCGACAGGTTGCTCCCCGAGAGGTGGAACTGATCTTCGAGGCCAGCGTCGAAATGGCCCAACATATCGCCCATCGCGTAGACGTGGTGCTGATGTTAATGGGCGAACACCCCGTTCGCTCTGGGGAGAATTGCAACGTGAGCGATCTGGGTCTGCCACCAGGTCAGGAAGCGTTCATCGAGGCCATGGCTGCGCTGGGCAAGCCCCTGGTGCTGGTGATCTTTGCCGGACGACCACTGGCGATCCCGCGCCCGATGGCCCTGGCCGATGCGGTGCTCTACGCCTGGCACCCCGGCATAGAAGGGGGCGCAGCGTTGGGGGAATTGCTCTTCGGGTTGGATTCCCCCAGCGGACGTCTGCCGGTCACCTTTCCCCGCGCCACCGGTCAGGTGCCGATCTACTACAACCACAAGAACTCCGGGCGACCGGTGGGATCACGAGAGGAATTTCGCACCCGCTATCTGGATCTGCCGCCCCAACCGCTCTTCCCGTTCGGGTATGGCCTGACCTATACCACCTTTGAATATGCTCACCTGCGTCTCAGCAGTGACATATTGCGTGGCAGCCTGGAAGTCAGTGTGGAGGTAACCAACAGTGGCCCTCGCCCCGGTCAGGAACTGGTACAACTGTATGTGCGCGACCTGGTTGGCTCGATCACCCGGCCAGGGCGCGAATTGAAAGGGTTTCAGCATATCACTTTGAATCCCGGTGAAACCCGGCGGGTCACCTTCACGCTCCGTGAACAGGACCTGGCCTTTACCCGTGCCGATGGCACCCGTGGCGTGGAGCCGGGGCGCTTCCACGTCTGGCTGGGACCTGATAGCCAGCGCGGCCTGCGTGGCGAGTTCCGGCTGTAGCCCGGAGCGCAGGGATCTGGCCCAGGCGTTGCTGGTCTCACGGTGTAGAGGTGGGCGAAGGCGTTTCGCCGGGCGGGAGCGGTGTGGCCGTTGGGAGGGGTGTATCGGTGGGTGGGAGCGGGGTGGCCGTGGGCGGCGGGGTGGCCGTGGGCGGGATCGGGGTAACTGTTGGCGGGAGGGTAGGCGTGGGCGAAGGCGGTGGTGTATCGGTAGGCGGGATCGGTAATGCCACAGTCAACAGGACGATCTTCTCCACGATTGTGTTGTTCTGCCCGGCCAGGCGCAGACGCAGAGCGATGATGCCATTGGGGATTGGGCTCAGGTCAATCAAAGCCAGCAGACCCTCGCGCACCGGTTGACGGCTTTGGGCTACCTGGATCCAGTTTTGTGGATCGTCACTGTGAGCGAGTTCCAGCGCCCAGCCGCGGAAGCCATCTGTGGCGTCGGCGGTGCCACGAACTTCTAAGATGGGCGAGGTGATGACCATTCCCTCTCGCAGGTTGCTGAATTCGAGCAGTGGACGGGGATCATCCGAGCGGCACTCCCGTTCGGGAGCAAAGACGATCTCGTCATCGGGCAGGTTCATAGAGCGCAGCCAGGCCCGTCCCTGGGCGGTTTCCAGCCATTTGCGTCCCCAGGGATCATCCACCCGCAGGGCCATCACTTCTTCGGCAAACTCTTCGCAGACCGGGGAGGCCTCCAGCCCGGTCCAGGGATCGATGCGGATTTTGCGGAACAGGTCTTTGCTGGGCGGCAGAGGCGGTTGATCGGCGGCGAAGTATTCCCGTCGCTGTTCGCCACGACACCACTGGGAGGGTTTGGTCCCCGATATAGCGCAGATCACTTCTTCGATAATCCCCGGCGGAGGAACGAATGGGGTCGGCGATCCGCCGCTGAGCAGGGGGACTGCATATTGCATGAATTGATTCCAGATCGGCGCTGCGCCGGTGACGCCGGTGGTCTGGACCATCGGGGTATAGTCAGCGTTGCCGATCCATACTCCGGTCACCAGGTCGGGGGTGTAGCCAATCGTCCAATTATCGAAAACCTGCTGGCGATCGTCGCCGCGCGGAGTGCCGCTGGTGCCGGTCTTGACGGCGGCCGGGAAGGGCAGGTTGAGGGGGGAGTTGCGTCCGAACATCCAGGCCCGGGCTTCGTTATCGGAGAGAATGGAGGAGATCAGGAAGGCGTGTTCCGGACGGATGACCTGCTCTCCGGCAGGGGGCTGATATTCTTCAATGATGTTGCCTTCAAAGTCGGTGATCTTCAGGATGGCTACAGGCGGGACTCGTCGCCCTTGATTGGCAAACACGGCATAGGCCGCGGTCAGCTCCAGCAGGCTGACTTCGCCTCCGCCCAGCGTGAGGGATAGGCCGTAGTCGGGCCGGGTCAGGGAGGTGATGCCCAGGCGCTCAGCCATGGCGATCATGCCGTCCTTTTGCGGGGTGGCAGGATCGTCGTAGATGCCTACAAATTGCAGTGCCTTGACTGCCGGAATGTTGAATGAGTTAGCCAGAGCCACACGGACGGTCACCGGGCCGTGGAATTTGCCATCGTAGTTGGAGGGGATGTAGGGTGGACGGGGGTCGTTGGGCAGGCCAGAGGGAGGGAATTCGCTGGGTACATCCCAGATCAACGTGGCGGGAGTCCAGCCTTTCTCGAAGGCGGCCACGTAGGTGATGGGTTTGATTGCCGAGCCTGGTTGACGGGTGGCGCTGATGGCCATGTTGACCTGGCCGCTGATGGCCTCGTTGTAAAAGTCGGGCGAGCCAACCATGGCCAGGATTTCGCCGCTGGAGGGTCGAATAGCTACCAGAGCGCCGTTCTTCACGTTGTTGGCTGCCAGCGCAGCTACCTGTTCGCTGACGATGCGCTGGGCCTGGTCCTGGAATTGCGAGTCCAGGGTGGTGTAGACGGTGAAGCCGGAGCGATACAGGGTTTGTGGGTCATATTTGTCTTCCAGCAGGCTGCGCACGTAGGTCACCCAGTGAGGGTAACGCAGGTGGATTTGCGGCGAGGGGAAGGTGTAATTGCGGATCTCTTCGGCCGCCGTGGCGGCGGTGACTGCGTCCACGCAGACGGGAGGGCGATTGCGGACGGGTATACAGCCCTGTTCCTGGCTGCGCAGAAACATTAGCACCAGCACCTGTTCGTGGCGTTTAAGAGCGGCTTCGCGGTTGGTGTAGATGTCGTAGATGGCGGGTGATTGGGGCAGGCCGGCCAGGAAACTGGCCTGAGCCAGGGTAAGTTTATCGGCAGTGGTGTTGAAGTAGGTTTCGGCCGCGGCTTCGATGCCATAGGCCAGGTTGCCGTAGTAGATTTCGTTCAGGTAGAGTTCCAGGATTTCGTCTTTGCTGTAACGACGGCTGATTTCCGCAGCCAGGATGATCTCGCGCGCCTTGCGACGGACGGTGCGCTCCGCCCGTTCTTCTGGCGAGAGCAGCAGGGCACGCGCCAGTTGTTGGGTGATGGTGGAAGCGCCTCCGCCCTGCCCGCCAGTGCGGTAGTTTTCCCACAGGGCCCGGGCGATGGCAAAGACGTCGAAACCGGGGTTTTCGTAGAAGTCTTTGTCTTCGGTGGCAATGGTAGCAGCAATGACGTAGGGGGAGATTTTTTCCAGAGGGACGTAGGTGCGTCGCCCGGCGTTGGGCGGGATGATCTCGTAGAGGGGTATGCCATTACGATCGAGAATGCGCGTGGTCTCAAATTGGGAGGCGCGCGCTCGCAGGTCGTCCACGCCGGGCAGGGTGCGGGCGATGGAGTAATAACTGTAGATGCCTATGGTAACGGCAATCAGGGCCAGGAGGGTGCCGGCAAAGAGTAGACCTACTAGACCATAGGCCAGGTAGGCGATGATGGGCTGGCGAGAGGAGGAAAACGACGGGGGGACAGAAATCACCGGGGGTGGCGCGGCAGGCTCGGGTCCAGGAGGGATGCGGTAGGCGGCTGGGGTGACGCGCGTCCCGTCCAGGTCCACCTCGTCTACCCGGCGGGGTAGGGGCATGTTGTTCTCGTCCAGCGCCGGTTGCTGGAGCGGACCTTCGTAGACGCGCGGAAGTTCGTCAGGAGGGACGGGTGGAGTCAGATCCGGGCGCGTTTCGGCTTCGGCACGCAGCAGGCGACGAATGCGCTCGCGATCGGATTCGGAGCGAGGTTCGTTCATGGTTGAGATTTAGACGCTACCAGGACAGCCAGAGTTCCGCGCATGACGGTGTCGTTGTGCTGGTTTTTGACTTCCAGGGCCACCTGGGCCAGGCCAGCGCCAATGCGCGGCATGGGTTTGAGTTCGCGGGCTTCCATTTCGACGTGCAGGGTGTCACCGATGAAGACCGGTTTGATGAATTTCCATTCCAGGATTTCACGAAAGGCCAGGGCGGTGCCTTCCAGCACGCCGGTGCGCATGAGCAGGCCGACGGCAATGGAGAGGCCAAGCAAACCATGGGCGATGCGCTGACCGAATTGGGTGGTTTTGGCGAATTCGGCGTCGGTGTGCAACTGGTTGTAGTCGCCGGTCAGGCCGGCAAAGAGCATGATGTCGCTCTCGGTGATGGTGCGCCCTACGCTGGTCAGGCGCTGGCCGACAGAAAAGTCTTCGAAGTATAGTCCTGGCATGGTGAGTCTCCTGATGGGGGTGGGGTTTATCCGCAGATTACGCAGATTACGCAGAGGTATCCGCAGATTACGCAGATTGCGCAGAGATTATCCGCAGATTACGCAGATTACGCAGATTAGGCAGATTGCGCAGAGGTATCCGCAGATTACGCAGATTACGCAGATTACGCAGATTAGGCAGATCGCGCAGATTAGGCAGATTGCGCAGAGATTATCCGCAGATGGCGCAGATTGCGCAGAGGTATCCGCAGATTACGCAGATTACGCAGATTACGCAGATTAGGCAGATCGCGCAGATTAGGCAGATTGCGCAGAGATTATCCGCAGATGGCGCAGATTGCGCAGAGGTATCCGCAGATTACGCAGATTACGCAGATTAGGCAGATGGCGCAGAGGTATCCGCAGATGGCGCAGATAATCCGCAGGTTGCGCAGATTTCGCAGAGGGGTCCGCAGAGGACGCAGACGATGTTTCTGATTATATCTGTTAAAATATGCCTGTGCGTCGTTGGAACCTCGGTGCAGGCGATCCTTTATCTCTAACCCTGGCGGCTGATTTTCGCCTCGGTGGCGTGGATTATCTCAACGATCAGGTGTGGGAATTGGAGATGAGATCGGGGGAGCCGCCGGCGCTGGCTCTGAGTACCACGTTTGGCTTGCGGGCTCGTTCGATGCGGTTGTTTCCGCGTTTTGGAGAGGGACGCGCTCTGGTGAGCGCGCCGGCCGATTTTGTCCAACCGCCGCGGCTGCGGGCGTTCTTCCCCAATTTTCTAGAACTGTATTTCTCGCCCTTGGACCAACTGGATGTCACCGCTGAATATTGGGCCGCCGGCTCACAGGTGATCGCCGGGCGGTTTTCGCTGGTCAATCGCAGGGATCGGCAGCGCCTGATCCGATTGGAGATGTGTGCTCTGCTGGTGCCCCTGGATGGGCAGCCGTTCTTCCCGGCTCAATCGCAAATGGTGCATGTGATCACCGGCCAGAGCGGTGGTCTGGCGCCGTTATTGTATATGACCGGCGGCCCTGTGGCTCTTTCCAGTCCCTATCCAGCCCTGATGGTGGAATTGCCTCTGGCGCCGGGCGAAACCCGACGCATCACCTGGGCCCTGGCGGCGTTATCTGCCTCCGGTCCGTCGTTTGAACTGGCCCGTAAGACCGTTGCCCGCCCCTGGGAGGCAGAGCGGGCACGCATAGAATTGCTGGCTGCCTCTCAGATGGTGGAGGTTCAGACCGGCAACCCGGATTGGGACGCGGCCTTTGCTTTCTCTCAAACGACGGCCCTGCGGTCTTTCTTCCCTGGCAGCAATCATCTGCCCTATCCATCGTTTGTGCTGGCCCGTGGGCCCGATCACGGCTATTCGCCCAAAGGGGATGGCAGTGACTATCCGCCTTCGTGGGCAGGTCAGACTCCTCTGGAAGCCTATTACCTGAACAGCGTGTTGCCAGGCGCTCCCCAATGGGCACAGGGAGTGTTGCGCAACTTTCTGGCAGTGCAGGATGAGAATGGTCAGGTTGACCTGCGACCGGGCCTGGCCGGCCAGCGGACGCGATTGCACGCCACTCCCATGCTGGCGGCGCTGGCCTGGCAAACGTATCAGACTACAGGCGACCAGGCCTTCCTGGCAGAGGTCTTTCCAGGCCTGCTCAAGGCGTTCTGGCGCTGGTTCTCGCCTGAACACGATCGCAATCGTGACACCCGGCCGGAGTGGAGTCATCCTGGGCAGACTGGCTGGGAGGAGAATCCGCTGTTCGATGTGTGGCATGTGGCCTCGCAGGGCGTGGCCATCCAGATGGTGGAGAACCCGGCTCTGTATGCCATGCTGGTCCATGAAGCCGCCTGCCTGATCTGGATGGCAGAAACACTGGGCCGCCAGCAAGAGGTGGGACTGGTGCGTCACCAGGCAGAATTGCTGGCACAGGCAGTGTCAGAGGCCTGGGAAGAGGACATAGCCCTATATCGCTATCGGGATGTGCACACTCATCAGGTCTCCGAAAAACAGGTGTTTGTTCGCGGTCGGGGGAGTGGCGTGCGCAAGATCAAGAAAGAACTCGATCCTCCACGACGTCTGCTTGTGGAAGTGTTCACCGCTCGACCGGCGTTGCGGCAACCCACAGTGCGGTTGGCCGAATATGTCACCAAACAACCGGTGGAAGTGCTGGAGGCTGCTCACTTCCGCTGGCGCAGCGGTGGACTGACGGCCACCACACAGCGAGTGTATTCCCGCCTGGGTCGGGTTGATGTGCGCGGCCTGGAGAAAAGCGATCGTATTGTCGTCCGGGCCGTGGATCTGACAGCGCAGGATCACACCCTGCTCCTACCGTTGTGGGCGGGAATCCCGCAGGACGAACAAGCACGAGACCTGTTCCAGCGGACGTTGCTGGACCCGAAGCGGTTTCACAAGCCCTTCGGCGTGCCGGCCCTCGCTTCTTCTCGGGACGACCAGGCGGCAGAGGTGGACCCAGGCGTTCATCTCCCCTTCAACCATCTGATCGGCGAAGGATTGCTGGCCTATGGGTTTCGTCAGGAGGCTGCACAACTGGTGGAACGGCTGATGGCGGCAGTGATCCGTTCGTTGAAAGAGACTCATGCCTTTGCCCAGCGCTACCATGCCGAGACGGGAGCTCCCCTCGGCGAACGCAATGCTGTGACCGGGCTGGCGCCCCTGGGGCTCTTTCTGCAAACCCTGGGAGTGACGATCTACTCCGATCGCCGCGTTCGCCTGGAAGGAGACAATCCTTTCCCCTGGCCGGTGACGTTGCGCTATCGCGGCCTGACCATCCATCGAGCGGCACAACGTACCGAGATCATCTTTCCCAATGGAAAATCGGTGGTGATCACCGATCCGCGTCCCTGCCTGGTCAGTCTGGACGGAAACGACTGGCCCGAGGGAACAAAGTCCCACGACGGACTCCAACGGCTGACATAAAGTCCAACCGCCATGGGTTTTTGTGGTATAACGATAGCACCAGGCAGAGTACATTCTGGTAGCGGAGCCTAGTGATGGATTTCGTGAGATCAGGGGGAAGATCAGCGAATCTACTACAAAAAGGCTGTTCGAACGCCGAGATCGCAGAGAGTAACTCGGTATGTTCTGCGGTTCGTTTTTGCAGTGGACGGATTGGTGTTATTGGAGAAGGGTTGAGATGAAACCAAAAACTGTTGTGGCCGCTGCGTTAGGGGAATGTGTCCATGTGGCCGGGGTGATGAACTTCCTGCGCCTGGCTGAAGCCGCCGGTTGGCGCACCGTGTTCCTGGGGCCAGCAACACCGATCGAGGAGGTGTTGCGCGCTGCCGAGCAGGAACAGGCCGAACTGGTGGGTGTCTCGTATCGGTTGACGCCGGAGACCGGCGAGCGGTTACTGGGTCAATTTGCTGAAGCCGCCGCAGATCTGCATGAACGGGGCGTCCGTTTTGTCTTCGGTGGAACGCCTCCCGTGGCGGAACGCGCCCGTGCTCTGGGATTCTTCGAGCGCGTCTTCGATGGAAGTGAACCGGTAGAGGAAATATTGGGCTTCTTGCGGGGCGAACCCATAGGGGTGGCGGAGGAGACTCGTTATCCACAAACGACCGTCGAGCGTATTCGCTGGAAGTCTCCCTATCCGATCCTGCGACATCACTTCGGTTTGCCGACCATGGAGGCGACTCTACGGGGCATTGAAAAGATCGCCGAAGCCAAAGTGCTGGATGTGATTTCGTTGGGGATTGACCAGGATGCCCAGGAGAACTTCTTCCACCCCGAACGGCAAGACCCTCGTCGGCGCGGGGCCGGCGGTGTGCCGGTTCGCTCTGCAGAGGAGTATCGCGCTCTTTATGCCGCCAGTCGTCGCGGCAACTATCCCCTGTTGCGTACCTATTCCGGCACCGATGATTTCATCCGCCTGGCGGAAATGTATGTGGAGACGATCAACATCGCCTGGTGCGCCATTCCCCTGTTCTGGTTCAATCAGATGGATGGTCGCGGTCCCTGGGACCTGGAAGGGTCTATCCGTGAACATCAGCGGGTAATGCAGTGGTATGGGGAGCATAACATCCCTGTAGAATTGAATGAACCGCACCACTGGGGTATGCGCGATGCCTCTGATGCAGTGTTTGTCGCCTCGGCCTTCCTCTCGGCCTATAATGCTCGTGCATTTGGGGTGAAAGACTACATCGCCCAGATGATGTTCAACAGCCCTCCCGGCCTGAGCAATGCCATGGACCTGGCCAAGATGCTCACCGTACTCGACCTGATTCGCCCTCTGGAAGGCCCGGATTTTCGGATTTGGAAACAAACTCGCATCGGGTTGCTTTCTCATCCTCTGGACCCTGATGCCGCCCGTGGACACCTAGCCGCCGCCACCTATCTACAGATGGCGATCAGACCTCACATCTATCATATTGTAGGTCACACCGAGGCCCACCATGCCGCCACTGCCGAGGATGTGATCGAAGCCACCAAAATCGCCCGCCAGGCGATCGAAAACGCCATGGGCGCTCCGGATATGACTGCCGACCCGGCCATTACCCGGCGGCGAGCTGAACTGGCTCAAGAAGTGCAGGCTATTCTGGATGCGATCCGCTCTCTGGCCGGCCCAGATGTCTCTGATCCCTTCACCGATCCGGCCACTCTGACGCGTGCTGTGACCCGAGGGATTATGGACGCGCCTCAATTGCGCAACAATAAATTCGCTCGTGGGCAGATGCGCACGCGCATAGCCGATGGAGCGTGTGTGTGCGTGGATGAGCGCGGTCAACCTATCGCCGAGCGGGAGCGAATTGAACGTTTGTTATAAACTATACCATCCTGTACTGGAACAGGTGCTCTCAGATGCGGCAGAGACAACGATCCGCCTTTGATGGGTCTGATTCCGCAAGCGATCAGATCAGACGATAGCTCATGGAGGCAATCCTATGGGAAAGAAACACACGGTGATCGGTGCGGGCCATGGAGGCAAAGCCATGGCTGCCCATCTGGCCCTGATGGGCTTCTCGGTGACGCTCTACAATCGCACAGCAGCCAACATTGATGTGATTTGCAAACGCGGCGGGATCGAAGTGGATAGCAACCAGGAAAATGGGCCGCGCGGCTTTGCTCGCCTGGAAAAAGTCACCTCCGAGATGGGCCAGGCAGTGTATCAGGCGGAAGTGATCCACGTGGTCGTGCCCTCCTCGGCTCATGCTGATATTGCCAGAGCGGCTGCCCCCTATCTCCACGATAACCAGATCGTGGTGCTCCATCCCGGTCGCACTTGTGGAGCGATTGAATTCTTGAAAGTCCTGCGCGATCAGGGCTGCCGGGCCGATGTCACCATTGCTGAGGCAGAGACGTTTATCTACGCCTCGCGCTCCGATGGTCCGGCACAGGCGCGAATTTTCCGAATCAAAGAAGCCGTCCCGCTGGCCGCCCTGCCAGCCGTACGCACATCCCAGGTTCTGGAGGTGCTTCATCAGGCATACCCCCAGTTTATTGACGGTGTAGATGTGTTGCATACCGGTCTGAACAACATGGGCGCCATCTTTCATCCGGCGCTGACCCTGCTCAACGCAGGTTGGATCGAGGCTACCCACGGCGACTATCAATTCTATATTGATGGCGTCACGCCTTCGGTAGCCCGGGTTCTGGAAGTGCTGGATCGCGAGCGAGTAACTGTGGCTTCTGCGCTGGGCATTCGTGCCCGCACGGCGCTGGAATGGCTCAAGATGGCCTACGACACCCAGGGTGAAGACCTGTATCAGGCCATTCACAACCAGCCAGGCTACTATGGCATCAAGGCCCCGCCGACCCTGAACCATCGCTACATTTTTGAAGATGTGCCCATGAGCCTGGTCCCGATTGCCTCGCTGGGCATGCGCTATGGTGTATCGGTGCGTGGGATGGAAAGCATCATCCGTCTGGCCAGCATCATCCATCGCACCGATTACTGGCGACGCGGGCGTACCGTGGAAAGATTAGGCATTGAACAGTGGAGTGTGAGCGAACTCACCCGCTTTGTGCGTGAGGGGAAAATAGATTAACTCGAGCCTAAGGAGCATGGCATGGAATTTGACTGGTATGGTTGGGTGATCTTGCCTCTGATCGTGTTTGCGGCACGCGTCATTGATGTCTCGATGGGAACGTTGCGCATCATCTTCACTTCCCGTGGCCACAAATACCTGGCTCCGTTGCTGGGCTTTGTGGAAGTGTTCATCTGGGTCAGCATCATTGCTGAGATTGCCCGTAGCACTCACAACCTGGCCGCTTACCTGGGCTACGCGACTGGCTTTGCCACCGGCAATTATGCAGGCATGTGGCTCGAAGAACGTCTGGCATTGGGCAGCCTGGTCGTACGCGCCATTCTGCCGGGAACCCAAAATTCTTTGACAGACCAACTGTATGCCCATGGCTACGGGGTGACCATCGTGGATGGCCAGGGGGCCAAAGGGCCGGTGAAACTGATCTATACTGTTGTAGATCGTCGAGACCTGCCGCACGTGGTACAGATCATCCATCAGGCCCATCCAGGAGCATTTTTCACAGTTCAGGAATTACGCTCAGTGGAACAGGGTGTGTTTCCTCATCGCTCTGAAAACGGCCAGGTGCGGCTGATCCGTCGCAAGGCAAAATGAACTGCCATCCCGGGATCGCGGGCGTCTTGTCCGCCCCCGGGATCGCGGACGTCTCGTCTGCCCTGCGGACGACATCCTGGACAAGCAAGGCTTTTCAAGTATCATTGGCCGTAGAAGACCTGTGGATGGAAAGTTCCTCTTGTTCTTTCCTGTTTTGCCAGTTATCTTGCCAGGAGTCTATGCACGAACTGCCCTTCACCCAATCTCTGCTTGAACTTGCCCTGCGCCATGCACAACAGGCCCATGCTCAGCGTATTACCGATCTCTACATCGTTCTGGGCGAACTCTCGTCATTTGTGGACGATTCCATCCAATTCTACTGGGATACCATTGCCGAAGGCACGATTGCCCAGGGGGCTCGACTGCACTTTCGTCGGGTGCCGGCGGAGTTGCAATGCATGGCCTGCTTTACCAAATACACACCCCAACAGGGTGAACTGCTCTGCCCGAACTGCGGCAGTGTAGGCGCCAAAATCCTGGCGGGTGAAGAATGCTTCCTCGAAGCCATAGACATCGAATAACCCCTCTCCCGCTCTCCTGCTCTCATGCTCCCCTCTCCGTGATTACTCCTAAACAACATCCGTGCTCTCCGTGGCTCAGTGGTTTCCTTACCAAACTAAAGTTGGCATTACGTTCTCCCCTCATCCCACAAACCCACCACCGCAAACGAAAACCATGTCCCGGCAAATCAAAATCCTCGAAAACATCCTGAATGCCAACGATCGCCTGGCCGAAGAAAACCGGGCTCGTCTGGATGCAGCCGGCGTGTTTGCCCTCAACCTGATGGCTTCTCCTGGTGCAGGCAAAACCTCCCTCATCGAGCAAACCCTGGCCCATCTCGGAGATCGCCTGCGGATTGGCGTGATCGAAGGAGACCTGGCCTCCTCCCTGGATGCAGATCGCGCCGCCGCTGCGGGGGCGCAGGCAGTCATTCAGATCAACACCGGCGGAGAGTGCCACCTGGATGCCGTCATGGTGCACAACGCCTTGGACCAGCTGGACCTGAACCATCTGGACCTGCTGATCGTGGAAAACGTTGGCAACCTGATTTGCCCGGCTTCGTTTCAGCTGGGCACCCATGCTTCTGTCCTGGTCGCTTCCACGCCCGAAGGGGATGACAAACCCTACAAATACCCCGGCATGTATCGCGGCGTAGACGTTCTGGTGATCAACAAGATCGACCTGCTGCCATATCTCAACTTTCGCCTGGACTACTTCCGCCGTGGCGTAGAAGCCCTCAACCCTGGGGTGATCACTTTCCCTCTCTCCTGTCGCACGGGTGAGGGCCTCCAGCCCTGGCTCGATTGGCTGATCCAGCACACTCGCAAGACCTGAATCTGACTCATGCACAGCGCCCACATCCGCATTACCGGCATCGTTCAAGGGGTTGGCTTTCGTCCCTTCGTCTACAACCTGGCCGTTCGTCTAGGGTTGACCGGCTGGGTTCGCAACACCTCTGCCGGCGTCGAAATCCAGGTGGATGGCGAACCCGCCGTGGTGCAGGATTTCCTCCGTCGCCTGCGCGACGAAGCTCCCTCCCTGGCACGGATCGACTCCCTGCAGGTCTCCTTTGGTCCCCCCAACGGCTTTCAGACCTTTGAAATTCTCCACTCTCAGCCCATTCCCTCCGCATTCCAGCCGATCTCGCCCGATGTGGCCATCTGTGGTGACTGCCTGCGCGAACTCTTCGATCCCGCCGACCGGCGCTACCGCTACCCCTTCATCAATTGCACCAACTGCGGCCCTCGCTTCACCATCATCCGCGACATTCCCTACGATCGGCCCCAGACTACCATGGCAGTCTTCCCCATGTGTGCGGAGTGTGCGCGCGAATACCACGATCCTGCCGATCGCCGCTTTCATGCCCAACCGGTCGCCTGTCCGGCCTGTGGACCTCACGTCTGGCTGGAGAGGGGAGGTGAAACCCTGGCCGTTGGGGATCAGGCCATCCGTCAGGCCCGGCTGCTCCTCCAGCAGGGATACATTCTGGCCATCAAGGGTCTGGGAGGCTTCCACCTGGCCTGTGATGCCACTCGCGCGGAAGTGGTGACCGAACTGCGCCGCCGCAAACTGCGCGTAGATAAACCCTTTGCCCTGATGATGCCCGATCTGGCCACCGTAGAGCAACACTGCTTTCTCCCTCCTGCCGGTCGCCACCTGCTGACCTCGTCGGAGGCGCCCATCGTCCTGCTGGAGCGCCGCCCTGAATCCACCATTGCCCCTGAAGTGGCCCCTGGCCAGCACACCCTGGGAGTGATGCTCCCCTATACTCCTCTGCATTACCTGCTCTTTGCCGATCCCGATTCTCCCCCTCCCCATTTTGACCTGCCCCCCCTGGTGATGACCAGCGGCAACCTGTCTGAAGAACCTATCGTCACTGACAACCAGGAGGCCCGTCAGCGTCTGGCCTCTCTGGCCGATGCTTTTCTCTTTCACAACCGCGACATTTACATTCGCTGTGACGATTCGGTGATCCGGATCGTGAACCGCTCTCCCGGTGGCGGACTCCCCTCCCTGACCGACTCGGCCTCCCTGGCTGATCCTCCTCGCTTCAGACTCCCCCGCGCCGGTCTGGCCGATCCCGAACCGCCTTCTGGCCCTGACCGATCCACCCTGCCCGATGTCACCTCCCCTGACGGGTCACCTCACCCTGCAGGTGACACCACCCCGGCTGTGCCAGGACCACAAAGTCATCCCCAACGCCCGACCGAATCTCACCCTCCCAGCGATGCCACTCCGTGTGCGGCTGCAGGATCTGTTCCGCACCTGGCTCATTCATCTGCAGACATCGCTCCCACACAGGCGTTTCCCTACCCCATTCGCCGCTCCCGCGGCTACACACCGTTCCCGGTAAAATTCCCTTTTGAAGCGCCCCATCTGCTTGCAACCGGTGCGGAACTGAAAAACACCTTCTGCCTGACCAACGGTCGGTATGCTTTTCTCAGTCACCACATTGGCGATATGGAGAATTATGAAACCCTGCGCTCCTTTGAGCAGGGGATCGAACACTTCGAGCGTCTGTTCCGCGTGCAACCGCTGGCGCTGGCCTGTGACTTGCATCCCGATTACCTGGCCACCCGCTATGCCCTGGAGCGTGCCGAACGCCAGGGATTGCCGGTATTCTCCATTCAACATCACCATGCTCACATTGCCGCCTGCATGGCCGAGAACGGCCTGGATGGAAGCCAACCGCTGATCGGCCTGGCCTTCGATGGCACCGGCTATGGTGATGATGGCACCATCTGGGGCGGGGAGATTTTGCTGGCTGACTATCGCGGCTATCGGCGGCTTGGTCACCTGGAACCCTTCCCTCTACCCGGTGGTGATGCCGCCATTCGCAAACCGGCGCGCACAGCCCTGGCCTTGCTGTGGGCATTGGGATTGGATTGGGATGAGCGTCTGGCCCCGGTCCAGGCCCTGTGCGCCGAGGATCGTCTGCGGCTGCGTGCTCAACTGCAGGCGCGGGTCAACACTCCGCTCACCTCCAGCCTGGGGCGGCTGTTCGATGCGGCAGCAGCCCTGGCCGGCGGCCGGCAGACAGTGAACTATGAGGCGCAAGCCGCCATCGAGTTTGAGGCGGCGGTGGATCCACTGGAGCGAGGGGCTTATCCGTTTGTGTGGAATCAGGATCGGGTCCAGGTACGAACCGCCGTGGAAGCGCTGATCGCCGACGTGCTGTCGGGGGTGCCGTTCAGCGTCATCGCCGCGCGCTTCCATAATGGTCTGGTTCAGGTCTGTCAAACCCTGTGCCTGGATGTGCGTCAGCGATTCGGCGTGAATCGGGTGGCCCTTTCGGGCGGAGTGTGGCAGAATATCACCCTACTTGGACGAACTTTATCACTTTTAGAAGCCGAAGGCTTTACGGTATACATACATCGAGAGGTGCCAACCAACGATGGAGGCCTCTCCCTGGGCCAGGCTGTGATTGCGGCTGAACGCTGGCGTGCTCAGGTGGGATCGGTCCGGTGAAAGGAGTGTTGGATGTGTCTTGGCGTGCCCGGTAAGATTATCGAGAAGTACGAACGAAACGGGATGCCCATGGCGAGAGTGGATTTCGGCGGTGTGGTGCGCGAAATCTGCCTGACTTATGTGCCCGAGGCGCAGGTGGGCGATTACTGTCTGGTTCACGTGGGCTTTGCGCTCAATCTGGTGAGTGAGCAAGAGGCACGCGAGACGCTGGACCTGTTGCGCCAGATCGCCGACCTAGAAGCGGAACTCGGTCCGCCACCGGCGACCTCGTAGGGTGTACGGCGTTCGATGAAGTACCTGAGTGAGTATCGTGACGCGGCCCTGGTACAGGGCGTGATGGAACGGATTCGCCGCCGGGTGACCCGCCCGTGGGTGATCATGGAAATCTGCGGCGGTCAGACCCATTCTATCGTGCGCTATGGCCTGGATCAGATGTTGCCGCCGGAGATCGAGCTGGTGCATGGGCCAGGTTGCCCGGTGTGTGTCACTCCACTGGAGTTGATTGATAAGGCCCTGGCCATTGCCTCACGCCCGGAGGTAATCTTCTGCTCCTATGGGGATATGCTGCGCGTCCCTGGTTCGGGGCGCGATCTGTTCTCGGTGCGCGCCCGGGGCGGAGATGTGCGGATCGTCTATTCGCCCCTCGATGCGGTGGAGATTGCCCGTCGGCATCCGGAAAAGCAGGTGGTGTTTTTCGCCATTGGTTTTGAGACCACGGCGCCGCCCAATGTGATGAGTGTGCTGGCGGCGCGTCGCCTGGGATTGAAGAATTATTCGGTGCTGGTCTCTCATGTGCGGGTGCCGCCGGCGATGGAGGCTATTCTGAGTTCGCCGGCCAATCGGGTGCAGGGATTTCTGCTGGCTGGTCATGTGTGTACGGTGATGGGATATTGGGAATATATCCCCCTGGCTGAGAAATACAGGGTGCCGATGACCGTGACCGGCTTTGAGCCGCTCGACCTGGCCCAGGGCCTGTGGCACACTGTGCAAATGCTGGAAGAAGGTCGGGTGGCTGTGGAGAACGCCTATTCCCGTCTGGTGAGGCGGGAAGGGAATCGGGCGGCTCAGGAAACCATTCGCCAGGTGTTTGAGGAGTGCGATCGCACCTGGCGCGGGATCGGGATGATTCCCAGGAGTGGCTGGCGCCTGCGCCCGGAATTTGCTGAGTTCGATGCGGAGAAGCGCTTCGATGTGGAGGCGATTCAGCCCCAGGAATCTCCCCTCTGTATCGCAGGCCAGATCCTGCAGGGGTTGAAAAAGCCCCGCGATTGCCTGGCCTTTGGCACACAGTGCACGCCCGAACATCCCCTGGGAGCAACGATGGTCTCTTCTGAAGGTGCCTGTGCCGCCTACTATCGTTATGGACGTTAGACTCGCCTATGCCTGATCCGTCTGTGTCTCTTCCCTCATTTGAAGGCCCAATCTGCCCGCTTCCGTTGCCGCACCATGAGCAGATTGTGCTCGGTCACGGTTCCGGCGGCAAGATGTCGCATGATCTGATTCGCCAGACGTTCCTGAGCGCGTTTGATAATCCCATCCTGCGCACCGGGGACGACGCAGCGCCACTAGAGATCGCCGCGGGTCTGCTGGCGATCAGCACCGATGCCCATGTGGTTTCACCGCTGTTTTTTCCTGGTGGAGATATTGGCCGGCTGGCGGTGTGTGGCACAGTGAACGATGTGGCCATGCTCGGGGCACGTCCGCTGTATCTGACAGCCAGTTTTATCCTGGAGGAGGGATTATCGCTGGAGGCGCTGGAACGGGTGGTCGCTTCGATGAAAGCCGCGGCGGAGGAGGCAGGCGTGCAGATCGTGGCTGGCGATACCAAAGTGGTGGAGAAGGGCAAAGCCGATGGGATGTATATCACCACCACCGGGATTGGCGTGCGCCGACCGGGGAGGACCATCGGTGGCGCGCAGGCCCGTCCTGGGGATGTGGTGATCCTTTCCGGGCCGATTGGCGATCACGGGATCGCTGTGCTCAGCGCGCGGGGTGAACTGGGCTTTGAGAGCGATCTTCAGAGTGATGTGGCTCCGCTCAATCATCTGATCGAAGTCATGCTGGATGCCGCGCCCCATCTGCATGTGCTGCGCGATCCCACGCGTGGTGGACTGGCGACCACGCTCAACGAGATCGCCCGTCAGTCCAATTGCGGGATAGTCATTGATGAAGCCACCATTCCCATTCGACCGGCGGTGCTGGCCGCATGTGAAATGCTGGGGTTTGATCCGCTCTATGTGGCCAATGAGGGGAAAGTGGTGGCGATTGTGCCGGCAGAGGAGGCCGAAGCCCTGCTCCAGGCTATGCGTCGCACTCGCTACGGGGAGCAGGCCGTTCCGATCGGTCAGGTGACCGCCGATCCGCCAGGGCGGGTGTTGCTGCGCACGGCCATCGGCACCACCCGCGTCCTGGACATGCTGGCCGGGGAAATGTTGCCGCGCATCTGTTGAGGGGAGGAAGAGCGGTCTGACCTCAGGCCGGCGGCATCGCCCGCGCCTGCAGGCTTTGCCTAGCCCGGTTGACACAGGCCCGGAGCGCGTCAGGCCTTTTCACCATTCCCTGCTTAGCCGTTTGCCGTTATACTTTATCCCATGCCCCAGCGCTACTTTCGTCCCCGCGAAGCCAATGCCTTGTTGCCGCGCTTGCGTCCTCTGATCGGCGAGATGATGGAGATTGCCGCCCACATTCGGGCTCATCAGCCGGAGATCTGGTCGGTGATTGAAAAATCGGTTGGCAACGGAGGCAATGCCCGCATCGCTCAACTGGTACCTGAATTTGAACGGTTGCGCTTTTTGTTTGAGCAGGTAGAGGAAATGGGGGTGGAAATCAAGGATTTGTCGGTCGGTCTGGTGGATTTCCCTGCCTGGCATGAAGGCCGGATGGTCTATCTGTGCTGGAAATACGACGAGGATCAGGTGCGCTTCTGGCATGAGATGGAAACCGGCTTCGCTGGACGACGACCGATCGACTGGGATTGAAGCAACCCTTTGTTCCTGGAGAGAAGGCGAAAAATGAATAAAGGTATTCTATCGGGTGTGGGTGCCTATCTGATGTGGGGATTGTTCCCCATCTATTGGAAGTGGCTACAGCACGTCCCGGCCTTGCAACTCTTGGGTCATCGCATTGGCTGGTCGTTCCTGTTGCTGGCGGGACTCCTGGTGGTGAGCGGTCAATGGAGGGATTTCTACGCTCGCCTCAATGGTCACACTCTGCGGGTTTATTCGTTTGCGGCGATATTAATCGCCACCAACTGGTTGATCTACGTCTGGGCGGTGAACGCCGGTCACATTGTTGAGACCAGCCTGGGGTATTTCATCAATCCCTTGCTCAGTGTCTTTCTGGGGGTGATGGTATTGCGAGAGCGATTGCGCCCGGCCCAATGGCTGCCGATCGGCCTGGCGGCGGTGGGGGTGACCTATCTCACCCTGCGGCATGGTCGTCTGCCGTGGATTGCGCTCACGCTGGCATTTTCGTTTGCCCTCTATGGTCTGGTCAAGAAACTGGCACCGTTGGGATCGCTCTATGGGTTGACGCTGGAGACGGGATTGCTCTTTCTGCCAGCAGCAGGTTACCTGATGTGGAGCGAATGGCAGGGCCAGGGGGCCTTTTTGCATACTGGTCTGATCGCTGATGTGCTGATGTTTGGCGCTGGCGTGGTGACCACTATTCCGCTGTTGCTGTTTGCCTCGGCAGCCCGGGCCATTCCTTTGACCATCATTGGTCTGTTGCAATACATTGCTCCTACCCTGCAATTTCTGTTGGGAGTGTTCCTCTATCATGAGCCATTCGATCAGACGCGCCTGATCGGCTTCAGTCTGGTCTGGATGGCATTAATCATCTTCTGGGTGGAGAATTATCTGGCCCATCATCTGCCAGCGGAGCGGACGCCGGAGTTGGGAGAGGGATAGAAAGTTTTCTTCAGTCGGTACTGACGGTCTGAGCCAGGGTTTCTTCCTGATGAGGCAGGTAGAATAGAGCGGCTATTCCTGCTACCGTCAGAACCACGGCTCCGGAGAGGAAGGGGTAATTCAAGTGGATGTCCAGCATTCGGCCTCCCCAGAGCGGACCGAGGATGCGGCCCAGGCTCATGAAGGCGTTCGCCAGGCCCATAGTGGCTCCCTGGGGCAGGGCGGTCCGTTTGGAAGTGAGCGAGGCCACGCTGGGGCGCAGCAGGGAATTGCTCAACACGAAGAAGCCGCTGGTGAGCATCAGGGCACCCAGCGAGGTCACCGGCAACATGCTGACAAATCCCAGAGCGCTGGCAAAGAGCGCGGTCCGAATCACCGCCGCGTCACCGAAGCGGCGGGTGAGTGGTCCGGTCAACACGCCCTGACCTATGGTGGATACCAACCCGATCATGACCATGATCAACCCAATGGTCGGCGGATCGAAGTGATAGCGACGCTGAGCGTAGAAGCCGAAGATGCCCTCGAAATTGGTCAGGGCAAAATTGTGCAGGAATGCCAGGATCAGCAGAAAGCCGATCGGACTGGAGAGGGAGCGAACCATCAACCCCAGGTCCACACTACGGATACGCTGCTCGCGGCCGGCCCGACGTTCTTCTGGGAGCGATTCGGGCAGCAACCACCCGATCAGGGCCATAGCCACCAGAGAAGTGACGGCAGCGAAGAAGAACGGCGCCTCGATTGTCACCTTTGAAAGAACACCGCCAATACCCGGCCCCAACATCATACCCAGGCCAAAGGCTGCCCCTACTATCCCCATGCCCCCGCCGCGACTTTTCTCGTCCGTGCTATCACTGATGAAGGCCATGGCTGCCGGCATGGTGGCCGAGGAAAGCACTCCTGAAAGGGCTCGCGCGGCAAAAAGCATCCAATATTCGTGCGCAAAGCCCATCATAGCCATGCTCAGGGCGTTGCCCAAGGCGCCGATCCCCAGCACTCGCTTGCGGCCAATGCGGTCAGAGAGGCTGCCCCAGATGGGCGAGAACACCAATTGCATCAGCGAGAAGATGGACATCAACATGCCCATTTGCAGGCCACTGCCCCCGAAGCGCTCGACGTAGAACGGCAGGATCGGGATGATGATCCCAAAGCCGAGCATGGCCACAACCAGGGAAAGGAACAAAATCGCCAAGTTCCGATTGGTAAACATCAGGAACTATTATAATTCCAGAAAGGGCAGGTCGTTGTGGTTTTTTTTGAGAAGATGGATTGAAGAAGATGGCCATGTTTCATCCCCTGCGCCGATACTATGATGCCAATACACGTCTGTTTTTGAAGTTCAGTCCCACTGCCGCCATTCATCGCGCTCTTTGGTTGCCCTGGGTGACCCGTCTTGATCAGGCGCTTCGTGGGGCCGATGAGTTGATCCTGGCCGAAGCACGTGCGCTTCCTTCCGTTCGGCGCATCCTTGATCTGGGATGTGGAGCAGGCGCAACCCTGTTTTACCTGCTTTCGGCTCTGCCCGATTCCCTGGGATGGGGAGTGACCATTTCCCCTGTCCAGGCTCGTCTGGCAAAGCGTCATGCCCCGTCGAACGCGCTCATCCTCGAGGCCGATTTTCATGACCTGCCCCTGATAGGCGGCTTCGACCTGGCCTATGCGATCGAAGCCTTCGTGCACACGCCTCATCCTGATCGCTTTTTCCAGGAGGTGGCCCGGCTGATACGCCCAGGGGGACGGTTGATCTTGGTGGACGATGTCCTGGAGTGGCGTGATTCTTCCTGGCGAACCGTGTATCAGCAGGGCTGGCATGCGCCTGCGTTGCTCCCCGTGGAACAGGTCCAAACGCTGGCGGCCGCTCATGGCCTGATCCTGGTCTGCGATCGTGATCTGACGCCCTGGCTGCGTCTTCGCCCGCTGCCAGACCTTCTGGCCAGGATTCTCCTGGCTTTTGGGCGTCCCTTTCTCCGTGCTCATCCCTTGCTCTCTTCTATGCTGGGTTCGATGGCGTTGCAACAGTCCCTTCGGGATGAAGCCATACGTTATCATATGCTGATTTTTTTACGTCAGTGAGTTCGCGCCCGTTTGTCTTTCTCACAGCTGGCACCCGGGGCGATGTTCAGCCGATCCTGGCTCTGGCCCGAGGGCTGATCGAGCATGGCGCGCCAGTGCGTCTGGTTGCTCCGCCGGCCTTTGGAGCGTGGATTCAATCCTTCGGCGTCCCCTTTGCTCCGCTGGATGGCAATCCCAGCGATTTGCTGGTCGTTCCTGAGGGTCAACTTGCGCTTCGTCGCCAAGCTCAGCTGCTACGAGGGATCCAGGCCACATATGTCTTTTGGAAGCGCGCTCGTCCGCTCTATGCTCGCATGTTGACCAGCGCGGCCGAGGCCTGTGGCGATGCCCGGGCGGTGCTGATCGGTTTAGCGTCGGTTTGGGGCGTGCATGTTGCGGAATGGCTGGGCGTTCCTTGCATCGGTACCTTCCTTCAGCCGGTCACTCCGACAGAAGCGTTTTTCTCTCCTCTCCTGCCCTGTGTTTGTCATTTTGGCCGGCGGCTCAATCGCCTTTCTCACATCCTGGCCGCCCATCTGCTCTTTTTGCCATGGCGAGAAGGGATCAACGCCTGGCGTCGGGAACGGGGGTTACGCCCGCTAGTGACTCTGGATTTCACCACCCGACTGGATCAACTTCTCTACGGCTTCAGCCGTCACGTCGTTCCTGCTCCAGCCGACTGGCCCTCTAAGGCCGTCATGACGGGATATTGGACATTGCTCGAGGATTCTGACCCTGGCGACTTCCCGGCGGAACTGGAAGCGTTTCTCCAGACGGGTTTGCCGCCTCTCTACATCACGTTTGGTTCGCCCGGCGCCTGCAACCTGACCGACCTGATCGCGGTGCTGATCCAGGCGATAGAACAGGTGGGCATGCGGGCAGTGATCTCCCTTCCGAGGGGATTTTCCGGGCCTGCGTTGCCGCGGTTTGTCTTTCCGTTGACGATTGAGGTCTCTCATGCGCGCCTGTTCCCACAATTGAGCGGAGTGGTGCATCATGGCGGCGCCGGCACCACAGCCGCCGGCTTGATGGCCGGCCTGCCCACGCTGATCCTGCCCAGCGCCGTGGACCAATTTTTCTGGGGAAAACGCGTGCACGACCTGGGTGCAGGTCCGCCACCGATCCCTCTACATGCCGTGACCGTGAAACGTCTATCGGCTTCGCTACAAGTTCTACAACACCCGCAGACCCGGCAACGTGTTCACGATCTGGCCCAAACATTGAAGGCCGAAAACGGCGTGGAGACCGCTGTCCATCTCTTGCTTGCTATGGATGTTTCCTGACTCGCCACAAACAGAATGCCTGTCCGTTATTTTCTTTCAGCCGATAGTGGCTTGTTGTTCTTCTCCCCCCTCCACAAGAGCACCATCGCCAGGATAGCCAGGAGGCTACTGAACCAATATGGCGCGGAGATGGCCAGAAATTGAAAACTCACTCCCGCCAGGGCCGGGCCAAACAGATTGGCCACACCGATCACCGATTGTTGTCCCCCCATCAACTGCCCCTGAGACGAGGCAGGCGCCCGCAACGAAAGCAGGGCAGTCAGCGAGGGGATGCTCACTCCACTCCCCAGGGCGGCGATCCCCACCGACAGATAGAGTATCCAGGCAGCAGGGGTGATGGCTATGCCGCTCAGTCCCATGGCCATCAGCCCCAATCCGATCAGAGCCAGGTGAGATTCAGGCATGACCCGGCGAATACGCCCATACAGAACTCCCTGGACGAACACAGCCAGCACGCCCACATAGGCGAAAAAGAAGCCATTTTCACGGGCTGACCATCCAAAGCGGCGATGACTGAAAAGAGGAAAATTCATCTGCAAGCCTGAAAATCCCAGGTTAATCAGGAAGATCGCCACCAGGAGTGGCCGTAGTTGCTGCATGCCGAGCAGGTCTCTGACCTGACTCAACGCATTCCACGACATTGGCCTGGTGGCGCGCCGCAACGGATCCAGCGATTCGGGCAGGAGCATCCAGCCGTACAACACGTTGAGCAGGGCCATCAGCGCAGCCACAAACGCTGGCACACTGAGCCCGAAATCGCTCAACCATCCTCCCACCGCCGGGCCGATCATCATCCCGATCCCGAAGGCTGCGCCGAGCATGCCCAGACTCCGGCCTCGATTTCCTTCATCGGTCACGTCGGCGACATACGCATAGGCCGTGGTGAGATTATTGCCCGTCAAACCATCCAGAAGAACGGCCAGGAGCAGCACCCCCAGCGATTGGGCTATGCCGAACAATCCATATGCCACCGCCGTCCCGCCCAGACAGATCAACAGGACGGGTTTACGTCCTACCCGATCAGACAGGCTTCCCAACACGGGTCCGCTGAACAATTGCAGCAAAGCATACAGACTGCCCAACATGCCGGCGATGGCCGCATTGCCCCCACTGCGCACGACGAAAAACGGCAGCAACGGGATCATCATGCTATATCCCCACACGTCCACCATCACGGTCAGGAACAGGAAGAGCAGGGGAGAGCGTCGCATGGGACGTATTATACGCTGGCAAGCCTCTTAAGCAGATAAGGGGCACTCCTGCCCCATATCCTGACGAACCGCAGTGACACTTCCACGGGCCTGCGACCCAGATTGCTCCAACTGTGGCGAACAGGGAGACCTCTCCTGATGTCGCCCGATCGCTGTGGTTTCTCTCAGGCTCGATCTGCCACTGGAGGGATTTCGGGCGGATGTGTCCCAATGTTGTCAGGATTTTGGGGACGAGTCAGGCGGTAGAGCGGAATGCGGCCCAGGTCTCTTTCCAGGTGTCTTTGCCACGCATGCCTCAGGGGCCAGGCCGGGATTGTCTCCGTTTGACCGGGTCATCTGCATGGGAAGCGGTGGGGAGGACCGCCGTTCCCTCTCGATTTTACCCCAACATCACCCAGCCACCATGCTCCCCCCTCCCCCGACGTTTTTGGGACACACCCTTTCGGGCCGCTGCCCCTGGCTCAGGTTCTGGCGGCGACCAGCTGGATTCGTGTATCCTTCAACCGCTCCATAGCCACCTTTGCGATGGCCCGATACAGACCGCCAGAAAGTTTCACATCCACCTCACACAGAGCCCGCAGGGCTGGCGCGTTGATCTGGATGGCGCGCGAAGGCTTATCGGCCTTCAAGGTGGCGGTATACACATAGGGTTCGATCAGGGCCGAGATGCCAAATATCTCGCCAGGGTTGATCTCAGAGATGAAATACTCTTTCTTGTAGTACGGATCGTGCTCCGAGGTGGCAACCAGATAGTAAGCCACATCTCCTTCGATCAGCACATACAGGGCGCTGGCTGGTTGACCCGCCTCGACGATGACCGCCCCCCTGTCATAGGTCACCTCCTCGGCGATCATCGCTAGGGCCTTCAACTGAGCGTCATCCAGAAAGTGAAAGAACGGGAAACGACGAAGCAATTCGGGGGAAATCATGCCGACTCCTTCTGTTCGAGGGTGAGGGAAGAGCATGACGGGGGGAGGCAACCCGCCTGGAGCAGGTCCAGAACCGCCTGGCAGGCCTGGGGAACGGCGGCCGCCACCGGGGGCGAGAGTTCCTCCGAGAAATCGTACACTCGTTCGACCTCGATGGCGACCACATCCAGTTGCTGCGGCAGGGGCAAGCCCATTTGCCGCCCTACCGTCAGGGCAGTCATGAGCGAGGTGTCGTGGGCGGAGGTGGAGTGGCCGGCCGAGGGATTGGGCAGGTCTTCCAGGGCGCAGACGTGTACGCTTCCCACTGGCCTTGTTCCGGTCTGCATGGCATCAATCAGGATCACCCGATCGTAGCCGATCAGACGCTCCATCAGACTCAGCCCCCCCAGGGCGACAGCGTCCACCTCGAGCGATGCTTCCGGGCGGTTCACGGCTTCGCCGACCCCCTGCGCGTGGGAGGCCAGCCCCAGGCAGCGCTGCACCTCCTGAGCGACCTTCCAACCCACCCCGTCATCGCCCAGAATTGGATTGCCCAGGCCGATGATAATCGTTCGCATGCAAGCCCTCCCGGTCGGGCACCACAGGCGAAGAGCGTTTCGCCTGAAGTGCCCGAGGGTCTGCTCGGGAAATCAGCGCTTCAGCACCTGGATCACTTCACCGCGAGCATCGCGGAGGATGACTTCCAGCGGCATCTGCCCAGGCAGGGAGTGGGTAGCGCAACCGAAGCAGGGATCGTAAGCCCGGAAGGCCATTTCGATCATGTTCAGAATAGGTTCAGTGACCTGCTGGCCTTTCTTGATCAGGGCTCGGGCGGCTTTGTGGATGGACATGCTGATCGGAGCATAGTTGTTGGTCGTGCCGACGATCAGGTTGGCTCTGGTCACAATGCCGCGCGCATCCGTCCAGTAGTGATGGGTGAGGGTACCGCGCGGGGCTTCCACTATCCCCACTCCTTCGGTGGGCTTCTCGGTCGGGACGGTGTGGAAGTTCGGGCCGGCCACTTCGGGATCAGAGGCCAGTTCCACCCAGCGTTCGGCCGCATACAGCAGTTCGATCAGGCGTGCCCAATGGGTGGCCAGGCGCTGGTGAACCGGTTTCCCTCCCAGGGTGGCGTAGAAGCGCTCGTATTCCTCGTGGGCGCGTGGGGTGGCCATTCCGTCGGCGGCGTTGAGACGGGCCAGGGGCGTAGCGCAGTAGACTCCAGAGTCCTTCCCATCCACGAAACCTTTCCAACCCACCTTCTTCAGGTAGGGGAATTTCAGATACGTCCAGGGTTCGACGTGTTCGGCAATCCACTCGGTGTATTCGTGGGGGGCGTATTTGCCGATACGATTGCCGTCCGGGTCTACGACCGAGACTTTGCCGTCGTAGAAGTTGACGCGGTTATTCTCGTCCACCGTGCCGATGTAGTAGGTTCGATGGGTATAGATGTCGCCCAGGATCAGGTCCACGTAGGCCTTGTTGCGCAGGACAATATCGTTGAACAACTTGAGCGAGAATTGAGCGAATTCCACCGCCCACTGGCCCATCTCCAGAATTTCACGGCGTTGCTCCTCGGTGATCCCTTTGGTCAGGCCACCGGGGATGGACGTGCAGGGGTGAACCTTGCGCCCGCCGATGATCTCCACCACCGCATGGCCGTATTTGCGGGCCTGGATCACCTTGCTGCCGATCTCCAGACCGACTTTGTGGATCACCCCCAGGATGTTGCGTTCGGCCACTGGCGCATCGGGGCCCATGACGAAATCGGGGCCGCCCAGCGCGTAAAAGTGGGTGGTATGATCGGTGACGTAGAAGGCCGAGTAGAGCAATTCGCGCAACATTTTAGCAGTGCGCGGCGGATCCACGTGATAGACGGCATCGGCGGCCTTGGCGGCGGCCATGTGGTGTGCTTCGGGGCAGACACCACAAATGCGGTTGGTCAGCAGCGGCATTTCCTCGATCGGCCGGCCCACACAGAAGCGCTCAAAACCACGCAATTCAGGGATCTGGAAGTAGGTGTTGGCCACTTCCCCGTCCTCGTTCAGGAAGATTTCGATCTTGCCGTGGCCCTCCAGGCGGGTGATCGGGTCAATCGTAATTCGTTGGGTCATGATCGCCTCCTTATTTGCCGTTGCTGCCATTCGGTTTCCAGGCCGATCGGCCGGCCTTGAACAGAGAGCCGGCCAGGTTGAAGCGGTAAAACTGTCCCACCGGGTCGGGGATGCCATCCAGAATCTGCTCGATTTCTTCTGGATCGGTGGAGTCGATCACCGAGGCATAAGCCGTGATCAGACGAGCCCCATAATCGAGCACGCCTTCGGCGGGGCCATAGCAACCGATGCATTGTGCGCCGGCCGAGGGGCAACGGGCGCCGCATCCGCTGCGGGTGGCAATCCCGTTGCAGGGAATGCCCTGTTCGAGCAGACAAAGTTCGGGGTCCAGGGGCTGGCCGAAAATGCGCTTGAAGGCTTTGATGGTCTTCACGTTGCGTTTGCGCGGGCACTCATCGCAGACGGTGGAGGGGCCGGCGCCGATCACCGAGCCTTTGGGAGGCAGTTCGGCGTTTCCGTGTACGGCCTGGATCACCAGGTCGAGAACCGCCGCAATCTGGTGACTCTCTGGCGGGCAGCCCGGCATGTAGTAATCCACCTCCACCACCTGGTCGAGAGTCTTGAGCACGGGAAGGAGACGAGGGATGTGAAGTTCCCCTTCTGGGGCAGGATAACTCGGCTGGGGGTGGATCCCCGTGGGGTTATCGGTGGAGACGGTGTGGTAGGCAGTGGTAACCATCTCCTCCACCGGGCTCAGATTGGCCAGGCCGGGGATACATCCTTCGCAGGCGCAGGAGCCGAAAGCCACCAAAATCCTGGATTTGCGGCGCAGGAGTCGGGCCAGATGTTCGTTCTCCTCGTTGCGAATGCCGCCGTTGAACAGGGTGAGCAGGATCGTCCCATCGGGCATGGCTTCAACGTCTTTGTATTTGGCATCCATGGCGACCGGCCAGAACACCACCTCGAAATGGGCATCCACATCCAGAAGTTTTTCGTGGATGTTCAGGACGGCGATCTCGCAACCGCCACAAGAAGCGGCCCAATACATGGCAAATTTGGGTTTCTCACTCATGCCGGCACCTCCTCCGTCTCTGTATGAGACGGCTCTTTCACAGGCTTTCCCCACTGCAGGGGGCCCAGGGCACGGATCTCCTCCACGAATGAGGCGGCTTCCGCGGCAAATCTGGCGCCCTCCGCGGCCGAGGCCCAGACCAGTTTGATGCGTTGTGGTTCGATGCCCAACGCTTTCAGGGTGCGTCGCATTAGGTGGAAACGCCGCAAGGCTTTGTAGTTCTGCTCCAGATAGTGACATTCCCCAGGGTGGCAACCGGTGATCAGCACCCCGTCAGCGCCGCTGGAGAGAGCCTTGAAGACGAAGGTCGGGTCCAGCCGCCCACTGCACATCAGCCGAATCAGACGAATGTTGGGAGGATATTTCAGGCGGGATGTGCCGGCCAGGTCTGCGGCGCGGTAGGAACACCAGTTGCAGGTGAAGCCAATGATGATGGGTTCAAACGTTTCGCTGTTCATAGGGGTTCTCCTTGCGGGCTCCTCAGGCCATCACTTCTTCGCCGATGTTCAGCAACAGCAATCCTTCGATCTGGGAGAGGATCTGCTCGTTGCTGAAGCCTGTACCGCTGATGGCGCCGGCCGGGCAGGCCGCTACGCAGGTGCCACATCCCTGGCACAGGGCAGGGTTGATCTCTGAGACCAGGCGGTCTTCATGGAAGAGGATGGCGTTGAACGGGCACAGACCGTTGCAGATGCGGCAGCCAGAACATTTGGTTTCGTCCACGCTGGCCCGCACCGGCTCCAGTTCGATCTCTTGCTGTTGGATCTTGCCCAGCACCCGTGCGGCGGCAGCCGCTCCCTGGGCCACGCTGGCCGGGATGTCTTTGGGCCCCTGAGCGCACCCGGCAATGTAGATGCCCTCGGTCATGGTGGCCACCGGATCCAGTTTGGGGTGGCGCTCGGTGAACCAGCCGTTGGCCGAACAGGAGATGCCAAACAGTTTAGCCACCTCTCTGGCGTCGCGGCGAGGCTCCAGACCCACGGAGAGCACCACCATATCCACCGGGATGCGGCGTTGTTTGCCGATCAGGGTATCTTCTACCTGGATGATCAGTTTGCCTTCCTCACCCGGCAGGCGAGCGGCATCGGTCACCTCGGCTACTTTGCCGCGCACGAAGAGGGTACCTTCTTCCAGCACGCGCTGATAGAACTCGTCATAATCCTTGAACGGCGTGCGCATGTCAATGTAGAAGTTGTAAACCACTGCACCGGTTCGTTCGTGGATCAGATGGGCGAACTTCAGGCTCTGCATGCAACAGATGACCGAGCAGTAATTGTTGTAGTTGCGGTCGCGTGAACCCACGCAATGGATGATCCCCACTGCTTTGGGGACCGTCTTCCCATCGCGCAGGACGATCTGACCATTGGTCGGGCCGGCAGCATTGCACATGCGCTCCATCTCCAGCGAGGTGAAGACGTTTGCCAGGCGACCATAGCCGTAGTTGCTTACCTTGCGGGCGTCGAAAATATCGTAGCCAGTGGCCAGGATGATGTTGCCTACCTGGACTGTCAGGATTTCATCCTGTTGCTGGAAATCAATGGCGTTGGTGGGGCAGAATTTTTCGCAAGCCTTGCAGGTGCCCTTCTCAAAGTAGATGCAGTTCTCCACGTCAATCACGGGATATTTGGGCACTGCCTGAGCAAAGGGGGTGTAGATGGCCTTGCGGTATCCCAGACCGGCTTCGTATACGTCGTCTATCACTTTCTTCGGGCATTTTTCCTGGCAGATGCCACAGCCGGTGCACAGGTCAGTATTGACTTTGCGGGCTTTCTTGCGAATGGTGACGGTAAAGTTGCCCACGTACCCTTCTACCTTTTCCACGTTGCTCCAGGTGAGCAGAGTAATGTTGGGATGGGAGCCGGCTTCGACCATGCGCGGGGTCAGGATACAGGCGGCGCAGTCCAGGGTGGGGAAGGTTTTATCGAATTGAGCCATGTGTCCCCCGATGGATGGTTCGCGCTCCACCAGATAGACCGGATAGCCCGCATTGGCGATCTCCAGCGCGGCCTGGATGCCGGCGATACCACCGCCCACGACCAGCGTAGCGGGATGGATCGGCACGCGCAGCGGCTGGAGCGGGGCATGATGGATTACCCGCTCTACTCCTCCGGAAACAATGGCTTTGGCTTTGGAGGTAGCGGCCACGCGATCGGTATGCACCCACGAGACCTGTTCCCGGATCGAGACCAGTTCACACAGATAGGGGTTCAGGCCGGCCCGTTCGCAGGCGGTGCGGAAGGTCTTCTCGTGCAGATGGGGTGAGCAGGCCGCCACTACCACTCGCGTCAGGCCCAGTTCTTTGATGTCTTTCTCGATCAATTCCTGCCCCAGGCTGGAGCACATAAACTTGTAGTCGCGACCGATGACCACGCCACGATGCCTGAGGCGCGAAGCGGCCCATTCGGCCACTTCCTGAACATCCACCGTTCCGGCGATGTTGGAGCCGCAGTGACAGACGTAGACGCCGATTCTCTCTTCGGGTTGTTTGTGTCCATTGCCAGCGGTCATTTTTCCACCTTACCTTTCTCAGCCGGGCGTGTCGCTTTGTTTGGGAGAGGTTGGGGCATAGGCAATCCCTCTTGTTTGCGCGGCCGCGGCGGTGTGGTTTGAGCCGGTTCGGGTGCCGGCACGCCGATCTTCTCCAGGGCTTTGCGGGCACTGACCATCTCCAGACCAAAGCCCAGTTCTCTGGCGTCTATGCCGAAGGCCAGACCCATTAATTGGGTGAAGAACACGATCGGCAGGTGATAAGCCGTCCCAAAGTGATGGTTCATCTCACCCTGGTAAGCGTCAATATTCATCTGGCACATTGGACACAGGGTGACCATCAAATCGGCCTGGTATTGAGCGGCCGAGGCGACCAATCGTCGAATGAGTTCGAAGGCGGTTTCGGGACCGATCTGGGTCATGTGACCGCCGCAACAGTGTGTCTTGAGCGGAAAGTCAATCACCTCCGCCCCCAGGGCCTTGATCAACAGGTCCAGTTCGATCGGGTGCTCGGGATCGGACCAGCGCTTTTCGTAGTCGGGGCGCGGGACCATGCATCCCAGATAGGGTGCCACCCGCAAGCCGGTGAGTGGCCGCGTGACCTTGCTTTTGACCACGTCTAGGCCGATGTCGTAGATGATCACATCCAGCAAGTGGCGGATGGTCAACGAGCCTGGTTTGTAAGAAAGTCCACCGGCGTGCAGCGCGGTGTTGACGTTTTCCGCCAGTTTGGGTTGTTCGCGCATGTAGTAATCGGCCTTAGCCAGATTGAGGTAGCAAGCCGAGCAGGGGGCGACCACTGTGCGCGTGCCGTTGGCTTGTTGGACAGCCAGGGCCAGATTGCGCGCGATCAGCGCATAGGCGGGGGTCAGGCTGATCCCCAGGTATTCGGTCGCGCCACAGCAATTCCAGTCCTCAATCTCTTCCAGACGCAGACCGAGGACTGGCGCGACTTTGGCCAGAGAAAGGCCATAGGCCCTGGCGCTGGTTTCCATGGAACAGCCTGGATAGTATAGATAGTGAGACATACCAGCCCATCCTTTTTGTCCATTAGCCAGCATGCCGGTGCGATTTCACATCCAGTTCTTTGGCCCGATCCAGAATGGCCCGGAGTTGCTGGATGTTCTTGATGCGCTTTGGACGGATGCTCATGCGTTCTTTGGTAAGCATACCCAATGCCATCGGCGACATGCCCGGCAATCGCAGAGGGAAATGTTTCAAGTAGTGACGTGTGGCCAGGCCAAACTCATAACTGCGCCCGTATTCTTCCACCATTTCCACAAAGGTTTTGGAAAAATCGGGAGCAGTTGCGTCGCGATAGAGTCTGGCTTCGATGGCCATGCTCTTGAGGGTGTACATCACGTCGGCGATGTGCACGTTCTGCGGGCAACGCACCACGCAGTGATAGCAGGAGACGCAAATCCAGGGAGTATTGCTCATCAGCACAGCCTGCCGCATACCGGCGCGGATCATGGCAAAGAGTGCGCGGGGGGTATGATCCATATCAGCCGCTGAGGGGCAAGAGCCGCCACAGGTGCCACACTGGATGCACATTTCCAGGCGCGAGACACCTGCGGTGCGTTCGACCACCTCATTCAGAAAAGTGAGGTCTTCGATCCATTTTGGCGCTGTAGAGGGCGGTTTGAGGTCGGTTGCAAGAGCCATAGTCTTCTCTCCAGAAAGGCAGGGCATTCCACGCCGCCTGTGCATGGAATGGCAAGCAAAGAAGATGCCTGCATATATTATGGAGAATCGCCAGCCCAAATACCAGCGGGAAAGATCACGGTTATTTGTGATTTTTGTCACATACTGACCTGGCGGTCTTGTCTGCACAAGTTGGAGAGAGCGGACAGGAAGGTGTAGACAATCAACTGGCCTGTTCCAGGGTTTGTGGAGCAGGATGCTCCCTGTGCCGCAAAGCGTTTTCGACCAGGGGTTCAGCGCACAAGGGTTTTGCGAGGAATGTCAGGCGCAAAAACAGTGGAGAATGACCAGACCCGGAGAGAGTCAATCAGAGTTGGCAGTTGAGAGTAGAAATTTCACGGCGATGTAATCTTGCCCCCGGAAATTCAGTATGGGGTGTCGTTCTGAGTGTTAGCCATTATCCCATCATTCCGCCGCCGCCTTCATCTCTGTAAGCGTATGACTCTATCCAACCTGTGCGTCCAACAATCGAAATAGCCTTTGGTGGAGAAAGTGCCAAAACCCTGAGTTTGTACCACGGAGATACGGAGTCACGGAGTTTTTCTTCATTTGGCTCAGTGTCTCCGTGTCTCTGGGGTTCGATTTTGGCCTTTTTGCAGTGGTCTCAGATTTGGAATTGCTGCCTCTTGACATCTGACCTCGAATGGGTAGAATAATGGTCAATGAGTCGGCTTCTCTCTTGCGAAATCAAGTCCAAGCGCAAGCCCACAACCGCACCTTCCGGTTGGCGGGCTTGTGGGCGTTTTCTTGAGATGAGAGGCAGATAACCTTTTGTTTGTTTCCTGCTCTGGCATCTGACACGCCCTCCCCCACCGGAGGGCGTGTTTATTTTTCAACCAGGAGGTGTTCTGGGAAGGTGTTCTCTATCCGTTCTACTTTCTTCTGTGAGATCGGCTTGAATTTCTAACTGTGTAGCAGAGGAGGTTGTCATGATTCGTGTGGGTTTTCTCTACAGTCGTCTGCGCGTGGAGGAGAAGTATCTCCTGGAGGAACTGGAACGCCGGCCAGGGGTGGAGGTGATCCGCATCCACGATGGGGAGCGCTTTTTCGACATTGCCCGTTTGCCAGAGCGGGTGGATGTGCTGTTCGAGCGGTCCATCTCGTATCTGCGGGGGGTGTATGTCTCTAAAATCTTCGCTGCTCATGGGATTCCTGTGGTCAATTCTCCCGAGGTGGCGGAGCGATGTGGCGATAAATATGTGACCAGCCAGATTCTGGTTCAGGCTGGCGTTCCCACCCCGCGAGTGTATCTGGCGTTTGATCAGGAATCGGCGCTGGCAGCCGTGGAGGCCATGGGATATCCGTGCGTGATCAAGCCGGTGATCGGGTCTTGGGGTCGTCTGCTGGCCCGCGTGGACGATCGTCAGACGGCAGAGGCGTTCATCGAGCACAAAGCCAGCCTGGGTGTTTTACATCAGGTGTATTACATTCAAGAATACATTCATAAACCTGGTCGGGATATTCGGGCGTTTGTGATCGGGGAGGAGCCGATCTGTGCCATCTATCGCACCTCGGAGAACTGGATCACCAACACCGCCCGTGGCGGGGTTGCCAGCAATTGTCCCCTTACACCCGATTTGATCGATATTTGCCGTCGCACGGCTCAGGCGATCGGTGGCGGTCTGCTGGCAATAGACGTGTTTGAAACGGAACGGGGATTGATGGTGAATGAGGTGAATCACACCATGGAGTTTCGGAACAGCATCACTACTACCGGCGTGAACATTCCGGCTCGCATGGTGGACTATGTGTTACATGTGGCTCGTAACGGAACTACAGAGGGGCATCGGTCGCGCTGGAATCTGGCGGTGTCTTCCCCCTGGCCGGATCGTCCCTCAGCCGGTTCCGTTCTCCCGACGTAGGATATGAGTCAGAATGGTGGCTCCAGACCCTCCGATGTTTTGGGCCATGCCGATTTGGGCGTCTGGCACCTGGGTGGAACCGCATTCGCCGCGTAACTGTTGAACTACTTCGACAATCTGATACATGCCTGTGGCGCCCACAGGATGGCCGCGCGCTTTCAATCCGCCACGGGTGCAGATCGGGATTCGTCCCTGAACGCCGATCTCACCTTCCAGGGCCAGGCGTGGCCCCTGGCCGCGTTCGGCAAAGCCACAGGCTTCTAACGAAAGTGCTGCCATGATGGTGAAGGCATCGTGCAGTTCAAATACGTCAATCTGATCGGGAGTGATGCCGGCCTGGGCATAGGCTTGTCGCGCAGAGCGATAGGCAGCTTCGAGGAAGAGTGGATCGCGGCGCGAATGGATGGCAATGGTATCGGTGGCCGCGGCCGAAGCCGCCACCACCACGCGCGGCCGCTTCACGCGTTCGGCCGGCACCAGGACGGCGGCGGCGGCACCGTCTCCAATCGGAGAGGCATCCAGCAGGTTGATCGGCGTGGCTACCATGCTGGCCTTCTCGAACTGCTCTACGGTGATCGGCTGGTGCAGGCGGGCAAAGGGATTGTGCAGGGCATTGGCGTGAGCGTTGATGGAAAACGGAGCGAAGTCGGCGTGCTTCCAGCCATATTCGTACATGTACCGTCGCATCACTAAGGCGTTGAGCCCCACGAAGGAAACGCCCTGTTCTACTTCGTAATCTGCATCGGCTGCTGTAGCCAGAGCCGAGGTGACTTCGCGGCCGGCTCGATCGGTCATCTTTTCTACCCCGACCACCAGAGCCGTTTCCACCTCGCCCGAAGCCACGGCCATCAACCCGGCCCGAAAGGCGGCCGCGCCTGATCCGCAAGCGGCTTCGATCTTTGCTGCTTCAGCACCCCACAGGCCGACCCAATCGGCGATCAGGGTCCCCAATTGATTCTGGCCGTCGATCAGCGGTGAGAGCATATTCCCCACAAACAGAGCGTCAACTCGGGTCAGGCCGGCGTCTTCCAGGGCACGGAAGGCTGCTTCTCCGGCCAGTTCTTTCAGGGATTTATCCCAATGTTCATCAATTTTGGTCTGACCAATACCGAGAATGGCAATCGATCGCATTGTGTCCTCAGCAATGATTGTAGCCGTCAAACCTATCAGAGACTCTCTGATTTGGCCTGTGTTATCCGCTGAAAACGTTCTCCAGATGGGTGATGGCCGGTAGACCGTCCTGCTGTTCTATGGCAATCACATCCAACTGCCAGGTGTGGAACTCCGGGTGTTGCTGCAAATATTGTTCGGCTACCTGCAGCAGATGGGCCCGTTTACGGGGCGTGACGGCATATTCTGGCGAGGGAAAGCGTAACGACTGGCTGGCTTTGACTTCTACGAAAACCAACAGGTCTGCCCGGCAGGCGATAATATCTATCTCTCCGTGTCGAGCGCGCAGATTGCGAGCCAGGATGCGGTATCCCTGCTGTTCCAGATAGCGTGCCGCAATGTCCTCTCCCCAACGGCCGATGAGAGGGGTTCGTTTCATCGGGTGAATCGCTCCAGAAAGCGACGGAATTGGAAGCGTACCCCCTGGCGTTGCGGTTCAGCCGCTTGGACCAGGCGTTCGTAGTGGGAAAGCAAGATGCCCGTGGTGCGCTCAATGGCGTAGAGAGACGAGGCCTGACGGGCTTCTGATCCCAGACGGCGACGCAGGTCATGTTCCACCACCAGACGAGTCATTTTGACTGCAAAGGCGATCTCCTCTTCTGGGGTGAGAAAGCCGGTTTTGCCGTCCTCCACCGTATCCTCTACGCCGGGAGAATAAATGCCCAGCACGGGCAAACCGACACCCATGGCTTCGATCACCGACAGTGGATGTACCTCAGAAACCGACGCAGTCACAAATGCATCGCACATGGCCAGGTAGGAGGGCAACTTCTGATAGGGAATAGCTCCTGTAAAGCGGACGCGTGACTCAATCCCTAACTCTCCAACCAGGGATTGCAGACTCTCCCGTGCGGGTCCATCTCCGACCAGCAACAGATGAACATGCTGGAAAGCCTGGGCTACACCCCGGAAGGCGCGCAATAAGAAGGGCAGATTTTTCTCAGGCCCCAGTCGTCCAACGTAGATCAACAGGATGTCTTCAGAAGAATAGCCGAACTCCGCCCGAGGGAGCGGTTTGGCTTCGTGGAACGGCTTGAGGTCGACTCCGTTGGGCACGATTTCGATCGGTGCCTCCACACCTAACTTGCGCAGAATCCGCTCCATGCCGCGCGAGGGAGAGATTACCAGATCCACTGCCTGGCAGAACGCTGGCATATACATTTTGAGCAAATTCTCGCTGATGGCCTCGGGCATCAGGGGCAGGTAGGCCTGAGCATACAGATCGTAGCGAGTGTGGTTGGTAAACACTACTGGAATATACAAGGGGCGAGCATATCGTAAAGCCAGACGACCACTCAAAAAAGGATGGTGGACGTGGATCACGTCCATAGTTTGTAGCAGCCGTTTGGCTTCACGACTATGGCGAAAGGAGAGATAGAACCCGGTGTCGCGAATCGGCAGGCCAGGGGAGCGAATGACCCTGGGTTCATCATCCTGGTAGTCCAGATTGCCAAAGGTAAACACAAATACATCGTGCCCGGCGCGCTCCAGGTAGCGCTTATTCAGGGCGATGTAATGGGTGACCCCGCTCACATGGGGCTTGTAGGCATCCGCCATCATGCCGATTCGCATAGAGTTTCTGGCTCGTATTATATTACAGGGAGCGGAAGAGGGAGAGAGCACACCCGTCTCCATCAGGGCTTTTCAAAGATTTAATGTTCCATCTCTTTTTGTACCGCCAGGCTTTGCCTGGCAGTGTGCCGACCATAGGTCGGCGGTACAATTTTATGTGACTGAGAGTCACAGCAACGGTAAGAAAGGCCCAAAGAGTAGAACTTTGAAAAGCCCTGCGTCTCCATTCCCCTTGACATCTCTCCCTACCTGTTGGATACTTGAGCAAACCTGCTTCAGGAGATCACCCATGGACCATCAACGCTCCAAATACCGCTGGATAGTTGTGCTTATCTTCTTCTTGTTCATGCTCCTGCACCAGACGGATAAACTGATGATCGGCTCCATGCAGGTCCCGATCAGCGAGACGTTTGGAATGAACAACCGCCAGTGGGGAATGATCAACTCCGGAGCCTTGATTGTCGCCACCCTCCTATACCCGATCTGGGGATATCTATACGATCGTTACGCCCGCGCCAGATTGCTGGCCTTGGCATCGTTCATCTGGGGCTCTACCACCTGGCTCAATGGCCTGGCGCGCTCCTTCCCCATGTTTTTAGTGACGCGTGCCTCCACAGGCATTGACGACTCCTCCTACCCTGGCCTGTACACCCTGGTGGCCGACTACTTTGGCCCCACTCTGCGCGGCAAAGTCTACGGCCTGCTCCAACTGGCCCAACCCCTGGGCTACCTGCTGGGCATGATCCTGGCCCTGATGGTGGCCCCTCTGATCGGCGGATGGCGTTCCATCTTCTTCCTGACCGGTTCCCTTGGATTAGTGGTAGCCCTGCTGATCTTTCTCTTTGTCAAAGAAATGCCCCGCGGCAAGGCCGAGCCAGAATTTGAGCACATGGCCGAAATGCAAACCTTCCGCTTCTCCTGGCAAGAAGCCCGAGAAATCTTCCAAAAGAAAACCATGTGGTTTGTCTTCCTGCAGGGGTTTGCTGGCGTCTTCCCCTGGAACGTGATCACCTATTTCTTCTTCGCCTATCTGGAAAAAGAACGTGGCTACGACGCCGGTAGCATCCTGTTCACCATGGCCCCGGTGATCCTGATCCTGGCTGGGGGCTACTTCCTGGGCGGAGCCATGGGCGACCTGCTCTTCCGCTACACCCGCAAAGGACGCATCCTGGTCTCCAGCACCGGCGTTCTCCTGGGAGCCATCTTCCTCGTCCTGGCGATCACCACCCCCCTCGAAGAACGGACGCGCTTCTTCATCTTCATGTGCCTGACGGCAGTCTTCATGCCCCTTTCCTCGGCCAATGTGATCGCCACCGTCTACGATGTCATCGTCCCCGAAGTTCGCTCTACGGCCCAGGCCACCGAATATTTCATTGAAAACAGCGGTGCCGCCTTTGCGCCTTTGATCACCGGCATTGTGGCCGACGCTACCAACCTGCACACCGCCATCCTGCTCATCCCCAGCATCGCCTGGGGATTGTGCTTCCTCTTCTACCTGGGCGCCCTGTTCACCATCGATCGCGATCATGCCGATCTACGCGCCGAACTGGCCGCCCGTGCCAGTCAGATGACGAGATAAATCCCCTCTCTCAACCAAACCGACCCGGCAGAACGGACTCCCCGCTCTGCCGGGTTCCTGCCCTCGATCCTCCTGCTGGCCCGGTCTTTTCTCTCCCCCCGATCCCGATTCCTCTCCGAACCCGTAACGGGTTTCCCCTTCCCCGAAAGCTATACCCGCTCGATCACTGTCGCAATGCCCATACCATGACCGATACACATGGCCTGCAACCCATACCGTCCAGCGATGCGATGAAGTTCATACACCAGTTTAGTCATCAAAATCGCCCCGGTTGCCCCCAGGGGATGTCCATGCGCAATCGCCCCGCCGTTGGGATTGACCTTTTTCATATCTGCCTGAAATTCCCGAGCCCATGCCAGAGGCACACAGGCAAAAGCTTCGTTGATCTCGAACACATCTATCTCCTCCAGCGTAAGCCCGGCCCGGCGTAGCACCTTCCGTGTGGCTGGGATCACCCCGTCCAGCATGATCGTGGGATCCGAGCCAACCACTACTCGGGCTACCAGGCGAGCCATCGGCATCAGATTGTAGCGTCCCACCGCTGCGGCCGAAGCCAGCAATAGAGCTGCTGCGCCGTCGCTCACCTGGCTGGCATTCCCGGCGGTGATCACCCCCTCAGGCTTGAAAACCGGCTTCAGAGCACGCATCTTCTCCCGATCGGGCGGAAAACGTACCCCCTGGTCCCTGGCGAACCGCTCCCCGTCCGGCAACGAGACGGGGAGAATCTGCTCGTCGAAGTATCCATTCTGGATGGCGCGCCCGGCCCGGAGGTGGGATTCATACGCATAGTCGTCCAGTTCCTCCCGCGAAAGACCCCATCGTTCGGCCAGCAATTCAGCGCTCAACCCCTGATGGATCAGGGGATAACCCACCTGCGGCCATTGCGCCGGATAATCCGCGCCCAGCGGCTGATGAGACATCATTTCCGTCCCACCCGCGATCACCAGATCAGCATCGCCGGCGAGAATCGCCTGTGCCGCAAAATGCACCGCCTGTTGACTCGATCCGCACATACGGTTCAGAGTCACCGCCGGCACCTGCACCGGAAATCCGGCTCGTAACACCCCCAACCGGGCCAGGTTGGCCCCCTGATCGCCCACTGGGGTCACCACTCCCCAGATCACATCGTCCACCTGCCTCGCCTCCACCCCTGCCCGACGAACCACCTCTTGCAAAACCAGAGCTGTCAAATCCACCGGCTGGAGGGGATACAGCGCACCGCTTTCCTTACCCACTCCAATCGCTGTGCGCACCGCTGCCAGAATAAACACATCCGTATCCGCCATGATCCACCTGAGAACTTGAATTGAGAAACACCTGGAGTACAATGTACAATCACAACACCGCAAATCACTGCCCAGTATACGACCACCCCTTCGAGAGGTTGGACCGTTTCAGGCCTGACCACACGAAACACACGACCGGTCTTCGCAATGAGAAAGACTGTAGACCTCCCGGCTATCTCTGCAGGCTTTGGGCCGATCATACCGCAAAACCATCCTCGTATGCCACTGGTTTCGATTGTCACCCCCTCCTACAACCAGGCCCGCTATCTGGAACAGACCATCCGCTCGGTCCTTGATCAAGACTACCCCCACATCGAGTACCTGATCGTAGACGGAGCCTCCAGCGATGGATCGGTGGAGATCATCCAGCGCTACGCCTCCCGTCTGGCCTGGTGGGTGAGCGAACCCGACTCGGGCCAGGCTGAGGCCATCAACAAAGGCATGTCCCACGCCCACGGCGAGATCGTGGCCTGGCTCAATTCAGACGACTTCTATCTACCCGGTGCCGTTGCTGCCGCAGTGCAGGCCTTTGAAGCCCATCCCCAGGCACGGATGGTCTATGGAGACATGCTAGCAGTGGATGAAACGGGCCAGACGATCAACCGCTTCCGTTACCGACCGCTCGGGCTGGACGATCTGCTCTGCTTTCAGATCATCGGTCAACCGGCGGTTTTCCTGCGCCGTGCCGCCTGGGAAGCGGCAGGGGGATTAGACACTTCGTACCATTTCCTGCTCGATCATCATCTGTGGATTCGGATTGGCAGGCAGGGAGCGATGGTTCACATCCCTCAAGTATGGGCCGCGGCGCGTTATCATGCTGCCGCTAAGAACCGTGCCCAGGCAACAGCCTTCGGCGGTGAGGCCTTTCGGATTCTGGAATGGGCCAAAACACAACCGGATCTTGCGCCGGTGTTACTCCCCATCTTAAGGCGCGCTACCGCTTCTGCCCATCGCGTGAATGCCCGTTACCTTCTGGATGGAGGCTATCCGCAGGCCAGTTTACACGCCTGGCTGCGCGCCTTCCTGATCCACCCGCCCGTTGCCCTGGCTCGTTTCAACCTGCTTGGAGCGGCGTTGTTGAGCATCGCTGGCCTAAGACGGCTACGAGAGTGGGTAGTTCATCAGCGCAGTTTGCGTTACCAGCGACCAGAATAGAACATGCTGGCCAATGGACTACCACCTCCACCTCTCCAGATCGGCCATGACCGGATAAGCAGTGAGATCCAACTGAAGAGGTGTGATTGACACAAACCCGGCGCGCAAGGCGCCGAAATCGGTGCCTGGTTCCTCCACGCCGGTAGGGGCCTGCCCGCCGATCCAGTAATACGGCCGGCCGCGTGGATCGAGGCGACGCTCCAGTTCATCCCGATAGACTCGCAACCCCTGACGGGTGATCAAAAACCCTTTCAATTGTTCCTGACTCAGATAGGGGACGTTCACATTCAGCAAAATGCCCCGGGGCAATCCATTTTCCAACACCTGAGCCGCCACGCGGTGCGCTACCTCTGCCGCTGTGTTGTAATTCAGACTTTCCCTGTGATTTTCCGGCGAATCAAGGGAGATGGCCACACCAGGCACGCCGGCAATCACGGCCTCCATAGCCGCTGTAACCGTCCCGGAATAAGTGACATCGTGGCCCAGGTTGGCGTTCGGATTGATCCCCGAAATCACCAGGTCCACCTTTTCCTTCAGAAAACCGAGCAGGGATAACGCCACACAATCCGAGGGAGCACCATCGCAGGCAAAGGCCGGCGATCCATCGGCCAGCACTACCTCGCGCACCCGCAAGGGGCGATCCATCGTCTTCACATGTCCCGAAGCCGACCAGTTGCGATCTGGCGCAAACACCGTGACTCGCCCCAGTGTCCGCATGGCCTGGGCCAGAGCCAGTAAACCGGGGGCAGAAACCCCATCGTCGTTGGTGACCAGGATGTGCATCGTTCCACCCTACTCCAGGCGAACCCGACGCAGGCGCAGGCTGTTACTAACCACGAAAATACTGCTAAACGCCATGGCACCAGCCGCCAGCATCGGATTGAGATAACCCAGCGCCGCCACCGGAATCAGAATGACATTATAGAAAAAGGCCCAGAACAGGTTTTGCCGAATAGTGCGCAGCGTCCGCCGCGAGAGACGAATGGCGCGCGCCACGCCACGCACATCCCCGCTCATCAGCGTGATCGGGGCAGTCGCCATGGCGACATCGGTGCCCGTGCCAATCGCAATCCCCACATCGGCCTGAGCCAGGGCCGGCGCGTCGTTGATCCCATCGCCCACCATGGCCACCACCGGAACAGGGTGCCCTGCCCCGGGTGTTGTCTGAAGCCGCCTGATCTCCGCCGCCTTATCCTCGGGCAACACCTCGGCCAGCACCTGATCGATCCCCACCTGGCGAGCGATCGCCTCGGCGGTACGGTGATGATCCCCAGTGATCATTATCACCTGGATCCCCATGGCGTGCAATTCCTGAATGGCTTCCTGAGCTCCTTCTTTTATCGTATCGGCCACGGCAATCACCCCGGCGATCTTCCCATCCACGGCGACGATCATGGCCGTTTTGGCCGCCTGTTGGAAACGCTCGATCTCGGATTGCACCCCCTCCAGGGAGATTCCCTGCCGCTCCATCATCCTTACGTTCCCAACGATCACGATTCGCCCCTCGACCTCGGCCTGCACTCCACACCCCGGTTCGGCGCGGAACCCCAGAGGGTCGGAGGGCGTCAATCCACGCCGGGTAGCCTCGGCCCAGATAGCCTCCCCCAGGGGATGTTCACTTCCCTTCTCTACACTGGCCGCCAGCCGCAACAACGTCTCCTCGTCCTGAAGATCGGCCCACTCGCGGCTGAGCACCACATCGGTCACGGCTGGTTCGCCGCGAGTCAGCGTTCCCGTCTTATCGAAGACCACCACGTTTACCCGGCCGGCTCGCTCCAGGGCCTCACTGCTGCGGAAGAGGATCCCCATTTCGGCGCCTCTGCCGGTGCCCACCATCACTGCCGCCGGTGTGGCCAATCCCATGGCACAGGGACAGGCGATGACCAGCACGGCCACCATATTGATCAGGGCGCGAGTGAAATCGCCAGCCGCGCCGAAGAAATACCAGCCTGCAAACGTGAGGACAGCGATCAGGATCACGATGGGGACAAAGACCGCAGAAACCTGGTCGGCTAGTTTCTGAATCGGTGCCTTGCTCCCCTGAGCCTCCTCCACCAGGCGAATGATCTGCGCCAGGGCAGTCTCCTTGCCCACTCGGGTCGCCTCAAAGGTCAGGCGACCCAGGCGATTCAGGGTGGCGCCAATCACCGGATCGCCCGGCTTCTTCTCTACCGGCAGGGACTCGCCGGTCAACATCGACTCATCCACTGCGCTGCGACCATCGATCACCACCCCATCCACCGGAATCTTCTCACCAGGGCGAACGGCCACAATATCGCCTACCTGCACCTGATCCACCGGAATCTCGACTTCCTGCCCATTGCGTACCACACGTGCAGTTTTGGGTCGCAGGCTCATCAACTTCTTGATCGCTTCGGAGGTACGTCCGCGGGCGCGCGCCTCCAGAAATTTCCCCAACTTAATCAGGGTGATGATCACCGCCGCCGTCTCGTAGTAGACATGCCCTTCCAGCCAGCCAAAGGTGATCGGCAGGGAGTAGAGAAAGGCGGCTGAAGTCCCCAGGGCGATCAGCACATCCATGTTGGCCGAACGATTGCGCAGGGCCTTATAAGCCCCCCCATAGTACTGCCAGCCCACATAGAACTGTACTGGCAACGTCAGTGCCAGAAGTAACCAGTTAAACCACGGCTGGGCATGACGCATCCCGCCCATGGCGTGACCGGTGTAGAAGGCTGCCGGCAGCCAGCCGAAATCACGGCTCATGGAGAGCACAAATACCGGAACGGTGAACAACAGACCCAGGATCAACAGGCGACGTTGCTCGTTGATCTCTCGCTGACGGGCGAGTGCCTCGGCATCTTCCAGGTCATCGCTCACTTCGAGTGGCTCAAAGCCAGCCGCCGAGACCGCCCGGCGCAAATCGGCCTGGGTCACAAGGGTGGGGATATATTTCACCCGCGCCGTCTCGGTGGTGTAGTTCACCTGTGCCTCCAGCACTCCCTCGATCTTGAGCAAGACCTGCTCCAGGCGGCGAGCATCATTGTCATCGGCCAGACGTTTGAGGATCAGGTTAGCCTCACCGGTAGCCACTCCATAGCCCACCCGCTCTACACGGGCGATTACCTCTGTTAGCGCCAGGCGAGTTGGGTCGTATTCGATGGTCGCCCGTTCCGAAGATAAATTGACCACCACCTGCTGGACGCCATCGAGTTTCTTCAGGTTACGCTCTACAGTGACCACACAATTGGCACAGGTCATGCCCGTAATGGGCAGGATCAGTTGTCTGGTCTCAGGCATGTTGAAAAATACTCCGCTATCATCCTGTCATATCGAGCCGTTAACGCAAACCCTTTCACAGCCAGCCGCTGACGGGTAGCAAAGCTCACTCCTCCCGCCCGCATCTCGGCCAGCACCAGGGCATAATCTGCAGGATCGCACACTACAGTGACCCGTTCATGGTTTTTGGCGGCGGCCCGCAGCAGAGTCACTCCTCCGATGTCAATCTTCTCGATGGCCTCTGCATAGGTCACACCCGGACGAGCCACGGTGGCTTCAAAGGGATACAGGTTAACCGCTACCAGGTCAATGTACTCCCAGCCCTGCTCAATCAATTGCTGATGATCGGCCGGGATAGGACGCGCCAGCAGGCCAGCCAGGATCGCCGGGTGCAGAGTCTTGATCCGCCCGTCGAACAACTCCGGGGAACGGGTGTATGTGGTCACCTCAACCACCTGGAGGCCGCTGGCTCGCAGATGATGGGCGGTTCCACCACTGGCGATCAGCGACCAGCCCAGGCCTTGCAACCCACTGGCAAACTCCACAATACCGGTTTTGTCGTAGACCGAGAGAATGGCAACGGGCATATTTCGTACCTAATGATGGAACAAACGGACGCCGCTGAACACCATGACCATCCCATATTCGTCGCAGGCGGCGATCACCTCTGCATCCCGGTTGGAACCACCGGGTTGCAGCACATATCGCACTCCCGATTGAACCGCCCGGTCAATCGAGTCGCGGAAAGGGAAGAAGGCATCAGAAGCGAGCGTCACACCGTGCAGTTGGTTCAACCAGGCACGACGTTCCTCAGGCGAAAGCGGCGGCGGAATACGTTCAAAGACCGTCGCCCAGCCAGCTTTCTCCGCCGGCGTGACATCGGGTTGCAGATACTGATCAATGGCGTTATCCCGCTCAGGACGACTGATGCCGGGGCGAAAGGGCAGGTTCAACACGACCGGATGCTGACGCAACCACCACAGATCCGCTTTCAGGCCGGCCAGGCGAGTGCAGTGGATGCGTGATTGCTGTCCGGCTCCCACCCCAATGACCTGCCCATCCAGCACATAGCATACCGAGTTGGATTGGGTATATTTGAGCGTGATCCAGGCGATAATCATATCGCGAACCGCTGAGGGAGGCAGGTCTTTATTCGTCGTAACGATGGTTTGCAAATCTTGAGGGTTTACCCTGCGATCATGCCGACGCTGCTCCAGGGTAATCCCAAAGACCTGGCGCGTTTCCGTTTCTTCTGGGACATAGTGAGGATCGATCTGCAGAACAACGTATCGCCCTCCCTTCTTTTTCTGCAGGATCTGAAGAGCCTGGGGATCGTAGCCGGGTGCAATCACTCCATCAGAGACCTCACGCGCCAGGAGATGGGCAGTGGAAACATCTACCGGGTCCGAGAGAGCCGCAAAATCCCCGAAGGAAGAGACGCGATCCGCACCCCGGGCGCGCGCATAGGCCGAGGCCAGGGTCGAGAGTTCCATATCGTCCACGAAATACGCCCGGCGCAGGGTATCTGAAAGCGGCAGGCCCACAGCGGCTCCGGCGGGGCTGACATGCTTGAACGAGGCCGCCGCCGGCAAGCCCAGAGTCTGACGCAGTTCCTGGACCAGTTGCCAGGCGTGGAGGGCATCCAGGAGATTGATATAACCCGGCGCGCCGTTCAGCACCCGAAGGGGCAGTTCGCCCGAGGTGCTGTAGGCCCTGGCAGGAACCTGGTGGGGATTCATCCCATAACGCAATGGAAGTTCAGCGGACATGAACCGACCTGAAGATATGTGGCCTGATCTGAACAAGGCTTTCCAGGCAGGGGAATCTCTACCCGCCCGACCAAAGTACCCATAGCGGCTCTCCTCAGAACGGGTCACTGATGACCAGAGACGATCTCTAGAGGTAGCCGAAAGACTATAGAGTCAGCAAACCCTCGACGGGATAGTTGATCTCGGCCAGCAGGGATTTGATCTGCTCCTCAGTAGTCGGGGCGTCAAAGGTGATGGTGACCTGTTTTGTGTCCAGGTTTGCCTTTACGGACTGAACCCCTGGCAATTCGCCGACTTCGCGCTCAATGGTGCGCGTGCAGTGATGGCAGTGCATAGAAGGAATAGAGTAGGTTACGGTCGTCATGGGAGAACTCCTGTTTGAGAAGGTTTTGAGAGAGTGTTTCAGGACAGTGTGCGATGGTTGGAGGAAGGTTGAATGGGCTTACGAGAGCCGTTTTGATCCGTCTGGGCAGGTCTGGTTGCGGCCAGGAGACATGGAGTAAACCCTGCCAGACATAGGGGATTGCCCTCCACGGAGGTTCAGAACGGACGGCAGTCAGGCGAGAAGGGCCAGTTTCTCTGGCCATATTCACCTCTCACACCGTGGAAGACATTTCAAAAACTTCAACGATCTCCCTCATTACTCGTTCGCGTTCGTTGGGGTCATCGCCTTGAATGGCCGTGGTCACGCAAGATTTCAAATGGGCTTCCAAAATCTGAGCACTGACCTTATTCAGTGCGGCTTCCACAGCCTGAATCTGGCGGATGATGTCAATGCAATAAGCATCTTCTTCCACCATGCGAATGATGCCACGCAGGTGACCTTCAATGGTTTTCAGGCGGCGAATGGTCTCTTCGCTTTTCATTTCATCACGCATCCTTTTACCCCCCCCCAGGGGGGCAGGGGTAAGTATATCTCAACTGGCTTGAACATGTCAAGTAAAAAACGGGCAAAATCGAATCATGGCGCAGGCGGTACGACGAAAGTTGGCGGTACGTTCACCAACTAAAGTTGGCATTACGCCTTCTCCCTTCTCCGTACTTTCCGTATCTCAGTGGTTCCCCCACCAACTAAAGTTGGCGGTACATCTCACCAACTAAAGTTGGCATTACGCCTTCTCCCTTCTCCGTGCTTTCTGTATCTCAGTGGTTCCCCCACCAACTAAAGTTGGCATTACGCTCTCCCCCTCTGTGTCTCCGCGTCTCCGTGGTTTTCCTCACCAACTAAAGTTGGCATTACGTTTCCCAGGCTTCCCAGAAAGTGGGGTTTTCATCAGGGGAAACTTTCCCTGTATAATGTCTGCGATGACTCGCCTTTTGCTCTTTGCGTTACTGTTGCTCCCTCTGGCGGCCTGTTCCATTGGCCCGATGCCTGACTCCGACCTGCAGATTCAACGGGCAGTCGCCTCCACGCGGGCGGCTTTGCCCAGCCCTACGCCGGCTCCCACTCGACCGCTGATGCCAACCCCGACGCCGTTCTCGCTGACCGGTCTCTTCTGCGAATATCGGTTTTGTATCGGTCATCCGCCTGAAATGCCGTTTTATGATGTGATCGCTAAACAGAATCCCAATTCTCCGGCGGTCAGCGTCTATGAGAACGGTATCCTGGCTGCCCATACACCGACGCTGTTTCTTCAATTGATCTGGCAACGGGCGCCCGGTGCAAGTGACCCGATTTTTTTGATCGAACTCCTGGTCGAAGATGCGCTGGATTCTCGTCTGGGAGTCTATGAGACGCGGCAGATGGACGGGCTGAGCGTGATTCTCAGTCCGATCACGACGACGGCTTCGCCACTGCTTCCGTTTGGGGGTGTAGCTGGCTGGCTATGCAACGATCGCGCCTTCGCCTGGAAGGCTTATACGCCTCAGGAGGGGATGTTCGAGGGGTTGTTGCAGGAGGCCATTGCTCGCTTTCGTTGTGAGTGAAATCAAAGTGGGATTCCCCTCGTAGGGCGAGCGTGATTCGCCCGGGGTGGCAATCACGCTCCGGGTTCAGCGCGGCAGGCCAGGGTCCAGGTTAAGACGCGAAGAGAAACGATGGGGGAGGAGATGTTCCTCGATAGGGAAACGCGGATCGGGGCGTTGTACCGTCCCCGTTATTCCACGTCGAGAATGCCTTCAATTTTGTGCAGGTTGACAAATTGATGGCAGGATTGGATCAGTTCTGGCGAGGTCAGGCGATCTGGACCAATCACTTTGACCACTTTTCCCATGCTACACAGGTAATCTACCAGGGCTTTGAAATCGCCATCGCCGCTGACCAGGACAATTTCATCCAGATGAACGGCCTGGCTGAGGATTTCGATGGCCATTTCCAGGTCCATGTTGGCTTTGATCGAGCCATCTGGCAGTTTGCGCAAGGGTTTGGAGATCACGCGATAGCCGAGCAGTCCCAGCGCGCTGAGAAATGAGTACTGCCCCTCGTTATCCGGGTCGTAGCACATGAAGGCACTTAAGGTGACCAGAGCCCCATCTTCCAGGAGGTAATCTCGCAGGCGGCTGAAGTTGAGTTTGCCCCGACCGTAAACAGTTTTGGTGGTGAGGTAGATGTTTTGGACGTCAATGAATACGCCAACTCGCTTCATAGTGAGAAGACTCTGGCTCCTTTCAAAGAGATGGTTGGGCGCACACAAGTATATCCTGATCACAGGTGGGATGGGGGAAGGTCAAGAAACTGTAATGCAGGGCTTTCCTGTCTCTTAGCTGGTCATAAGGCGGAGGGGACGTGCGATCCCAGGGGCGGACGGGACGGCTGTCTTCCCACGGGGCAAACGGGGCGGCTGCGATCCCGGGCGTGTGCCTTTCCCAGAGATAACGGAAAGCATTCAGTTCGCCAATGCCGAGGTGGGCTTATTCGCCAGCAATCTCGCGTTGTTTGGCTTCATTCCATAAGGCGTCCATCTCGTCGGGGGTCAGATCAGAGAGATTTTTTCCACGTTGCCAGGCCTGCTGTTCCAGATAGGACAGGCGTTTTTTGAAGCGCAGATTGGCCTGGCGCAGGGCGGACTCAGCATCAATGGTTTTCCAGCGCGCCAGGTTGACCAGGGTAAATAACAGGTCACCAATTTCACTGGCCGCCTGTTCGACGGATGGAGCGGATGTGACTTCGTCAATTTCTTCGCGAATTTTCTCCAGCACGCCTTCGATCTCCGACCAGTCAAAGCCGACTCGCGCGGCCCGATCTTGATATTCCTGGGCTTGAGTCAGGGCCGGCAACGATTGCGGCACTCCATCGAGCAGGCCTTCTTTGCGTTTCTTTTCGCTGGCGCTCTGGTTGCGTTCGCGCTCTTTCAAGCGTTCCCAGTTGTGCAAGACGCCCTGCACGTTATCGAGAAGAACATCGCCAAAGACGTGGGGATGGCGACGAATGATCTTGTCGTGAATGCCACGAAGCACATTGGTGATGGAAAATCGGCCGGCTTCTGAGGCTATTTGGGTTTGCAAAACGATTTGTAACAGGAGGTCACCGAACTCCTCTTGCATGGCTTCTGGATTGTCGGCATCAATGGCTTCCAGGGCTTCGTAGGTCTCTTGCAAGAGATGGGTACGCAGGGAAGCGTGGGTTTGCTGACGGTCCCAGGGGCAGCCATCAGGCGCGCGCAGGTGAGCCACCACTTCCAGGAAGGTTTCAAAGGAGGTTCCCTGAGGCAGAGGAGGCAGGTAGCAGGACAGGGGAAATTCGGCCAAAGATGGGATCGGATCAGCAAGGTGCATTTGCCAGGTCTGCTGCCCATCCAGCCAGTGTATGGGATGCTCGGAGGGATAGATGGTCTGCAGAATGGTTGTGAGGTGGGCCGCCTGTTCTATCGAACGGAGAGAGGTGATCAGGACGGGAAACTCCGGTGGAAACGGCGGTACATGGGCATGATCCAGTGCCTCGGCCTGGATGAGGAACAGTCGGGTGAGGTCAGAGGTCTCAGGCAGGCAGGACAAAACGCGTTTGATAAGCGAGAGGTCCATGGTTCATCCTGTATAGACAATCACGCGTAGGGTTTCCACTAGGGCTTTTCAAAATTCTAATCTTTGGGTCTTTCTTACCGTTGCTGTGACTCTCAGTCACATAAAATTGTACCGCCGACCTATGGTCGGCACACTGCCAGGCAAAGCCTGGCGGTACAAAAAGAGATGGAACATTAAATCTTTGAAAAGCCCTGGGTTTCCACGCAGGGCGGGGAGGTGGCTGTAGTATTGGTGAACGCACAGTGCGCCAGTTTTTACCAAAAAGTACCCACAGAGAGCATACTGAGAAAGGCCAGAACAGGCCGGACATCTCTGGGTGCCCGACGGTGAAATTTAGATTCCACCACAGAGAGCACTGAGAAAGGCCAGGACCGGTCAGACATCTTTGCATGCCCGATGGCAAAAGTAAGTGACAACCCTCAAGAGGCAGACTATCGGCCAGGGATACCAGAGCAAAACTGCCAGGGAAACGCTCCTCCAGGCTGAAGGCGTATCCGTGGGGAGATAAAGAAAACGTAATGCGTCGCACATACGCGCATTACGTTCCTGGCCAGAGGGAAACGCCCAACGTCGAGGGCAGGCACAGTGGCCTGCACAGACGGTTTAGCGTTTGGTGTAGGTCGGAGCCTTGCGAGCGCGCTTCAGGCCGGGTTTCTTGCGCTCTTTGACGCGCGGGTCACGCGTCAGGAAGCCGCTTTTGCGCATGGCCGTTCGCCATTCGGGATTGAGTTTCACCAGAGCGCGCGCCAGGCCAAGTTGCACGGCATGAGTCTGTCCGGTCACTCCGCCACCGCTTACTTTGACAGTGATGTCGTAATTTTGTGGGTTTTGACCCACTACAGCCAGGGGAGCGAGGATGTGCTGGAGATCGCCAAAGCGCGTGAAATAATCGGCAACGTCTTTTTCATTCACCAGGAACTTGCCCGACCCGCTCATGATGCGCACGCGGGCCACGCTCTCTTTTCGTCGGCCGACGCCTTCGTAGTATTGAACAGACATCTTCCTTCCTTCCTTAGGACAAAGGTTCCGGTTGCTGCATCTGGTGAGGGTGATCTGGGGTTGCGTACACCTTCAACCGCTTGAGCAGTTTGCGTCCCATGCGATTGTGAGGCAACATGCCCCACACAGCAATGCGGATGACGCGTTCGGGATGGGTTTTCAACATCTCCCGCAGGGAGACAGCCTTGAAGCCGCCGGGATAGCCAGAGTGCCGATAGTAGAACTCGGTGTCAAGGCGGCTACGGGTTTGGGTGCCGGTAACCGTCACCCCACCGGCATTGACGACGATTACGTAATCGCCCATGTCCACACCAGGGGTGAAGGTCGGTTTATGCTTGCCAAGCAGAATTCGAGCAATACGCGAGGCCAGACGCCCCAGGTTTTGCCCTTTGGCATCGATCACATACCACTTGGGTTGGATTTCTCTGGCTTTTGGATAATAGGTCTTGAACATTGCCACTCCAATTCCTCCATCAGACTGGGTTGATCCGCATAGGTTACTTCCATCAAGCACAGGCCATGGGCCGGGGCCAGGCCGGCTGGCAGGCGCATGAGGCCTTGCAAAGCCTGCTTTACCTGGTCGAGAGCGAGCCGTCCCTGGGCAACCATCACCTGGACGTAGACCAGACGGCGCACCATACGGTACAGAAAAGCGTCAGCCCGTACCCAGTAGTGCCACTCGCCATCGGTCAGATGCCAGGTCGAGAGCAGGACGGTGCGCACGGTCGATCCGCCAGGACGCGTCGGCGACCCAAAGGCGGCGAAATCATGACGACCGAGGAAACAGGCCGCGACAGATTGAAGGACCTCTCCATCCACTGCTGGCCACACTCGCCAGGCATAGCGTTCCCGCAAGGGATGACGTACCGGGTCAAAAAACACCCGATAGCGGTAGAGGCGAGAAGTGGCATGGTAGCGCGGATGGAAGTCGGCAGGCACTTCACGGACCAGGCGCACAGCCAGATCGGGAGGCAGGTGAGCGTTGATCGCTGTGCGTAATGCCTCGGGGTCATGAGGCCACTCCAGGTCCAGGGAGACCGATTGTCCTTCGGCATGAACGCCTGTATCGGTGCGTCCGGCCATCAGGACTGAGCGGCCGGTCCAGCCGAGTCGGCGCAGAGCGGCTTCCAGTTCGCCCTGCACGGTACGTCGTTCTCGCTGCCGCTGGCTTCCTTCCAGGTCGGTACCGTCGTAAGCAAGGATCAGCTGGTAACGTGCCACTAGCGGTGTCCTGGGTTCCGGCTTCCGTGCTCCCGAGCGCAGAAGCGAAAAAACCAGAACCCACCCACGGGTTACTCTTCGACCAATTCCAGAATCACCATCTCGGCGGCATCGCCGTGGCGCGGGCCGAGTTTCAAGATGCGGGTGTATCCGCCGGGTCGAGAGGTGAAGCGCGGGGCAATTTCCTCAAAGATGCGCTTGATGAGACGATTATCGCCCAGACGCGCCGCTACCAGACGTCGGGCGTGCACTTTGGCGGCCTCGTCTTTATCCATGCTGTTGCGAGCGATGGTAATGATGTGTTCAGCCTCTCCACGCACGGCAGCGGCTTTGGCGCGAGTGGTGCGAATTCGCTCATGGAGGAACAATTGCTTGATGAGATTACGCCGCAAGGCAGTGCGAGCGTCTTTGGTGCGTCCTAACTTGTAACCAGATACTTGATGTCGCATGTCACTCACTCCGCAGTTACGTTATCTTTCAAGAAGCCCTTCTCGCGCATCTTCTGGCGGAGTTCTTCCAGGCTCTTCTCACCAAAGTTCCGAATGGACATGACCGCCTGATCGCCCTTTTCGAGCAATTCAAGCACGTCCCCTACTTTGGTGATGCCGGTGCGCTTGAGGGAGTTATATACACGCACCGATAAGTCCAGGGCTTCTACAGGGGTTTCCGCAATTTCGCTGGCGATGCGGGGGCCAGTGCTCTCCTTCTCCATCGGAAGCGTCAGCGCTTCTTCACTGACTCCAGCAATGTAGCGTAAGTGTTCGATCAAAATGCGACTGGCGGTGCTCAAGGCACGTTCTGGAGAAATGGTACCATCGGTCCAGATTTCCATAGTCAGGCGATCGTAGTTGGTGCTCTGACCGACCCGGGCGGAACCCACTTCCCAGTTCACGCGTCGAACCGGGCTGAAGATGGCATCTACGGGCAACTCGCCAATCGGCATATGACCGGAACGTTCGCTGGCAGGAGAATAGCCCCGTCCGCGTGAGACCGTGAATTCAATATCAACCCTGGCTTTGGGGTTATCCACGGTGAACAGGTACAATTCGGGGTTGACGATCTCCACCTCAGGGGGGGTGATGATGTCCGCCGCCGTCACCGTGCCTTCGCCACGCACTCCCAGGTGCATGCGGGTACTATCTACTCCATCCAGTTTCAGGCGCAGTTGCTTGACTTGTAACATCACCTGCATGACGTCTTCACGCACACCGGGGATGTCGCTGAACTCATGCAGGACATCCAGGATGCGCATAGAGGTCACGGCTGCACCTTCCAGCGATGAGAGCAGCACACGGCGGAGGGCGTTTCCGAGCGTCACACCATATCCACGCTCCAGCGGGCCGATCACAAACTTACCGTAGTTACGGGCCTCCGCCTCGCGCTCGATCTTTGGCATAACCATATTCGTGATACTCATCACGGTTCACCTTTCCCAGTTCTCAAAAGAACCTGTCCGTGGTAGGGAGACGGACAGGATTGGCTGATTCGTACTACCGTGAGTAGTATTCGACGATCAACTGCTCGTTCAAATTACCGTCGATCTCCGAGCGTTCGGGCAGGCGCTCTACAACACCACTCAAATTTTTGAGATCACGGTTCAGCCAGGCCGGAGAATTCCGTTTGGCAGCCAGATCGGGCAGTTGTTTGAAGTAAGCCAGTTTGCGCGAACCTTCACGCACGCTGATCGTGTCACCTGGTTTGAGCAGCATCGAGGGCACATCCGTGCGCCGTCCGTTGACCAGGAAGTGACCGTGAGTCACCAGCAGACGCGCCTGCGCCCGGCTACTGGCAAACCCCAGGCGATAGACCACGTTATCCAGTCGTGATTCCAGGGTCTGCAACAGGTTAAGGCCGGTCAGGCCGCGGCGGGAGAGAGCCACTTCGTAATAGCGTCGGAACTGCCGCTCCATGACGCCATAGATACGGCGGGCGCGCTGTTTGGCACGCAATTGGCGGGCGTAGTCAGACTCACGCCCGATACGGGTAGCACTCCCTCGACCACTGGTTTTGCCGTGCTGCCCCGGAGCGAACGAACGCCGCTCAAAGGCACATTTGGGGGTGTAACAGCGCTCCCCTTTCAGGAATAATTTTTCACCTTCGCGCCGGCACAGTTTGCAAACCGGACCAATGTATTTCGCCATAGACTACTTCCTCACCATAGATTAAACACGTCGCTTTTTAGGAGGCCGGCAGCCGTTGTGCGGGATAGGGGTGACATCGGCAATGGAGCGCACCTTCAATCCTGCCGCCTGGACCGCCCGAATCGCATTCTCGCGTCCGGGGCCGGGACCTTTCACGAACAAGTCTACTTCCTGGATGCCCAGAGCCTGGGCGGCCTTGACCGCCTGTTCAGCCGCCAGGCGTGCAGCAAAGGGGGTACTCTTGCGCGACCCTTTGAAGCCGGCCGACCCGGCGCTGCCCCAGGCTACGGTGTTGCCTTGTGGATCGGTCACCGTCACGATGGTATTGTTAAACGAGGCAAAAATGTGGATCTGCCCCACCGAAAGGGTGCGTTTGGTTTTTTTGGCGCCACTGGAGCGCCGTGCAGAGCGAACGCTTTGAGCCATATTCTGTCTCTCCCTACTTATTTCTTGGCGCCACGTCGGCGTCCACGCCCGGCGACCGTCTTGCGGGGTCCCTTGCGGGTGCGCGCGTTGGTGCGAGTACGTTGACCACGAACCGGCAGGTTGCGGCGATGACGTAGCCCGCGATAGCAGCCAATTTCGATCAGGCGCTTGATGTTCATCTGCACTTCACGACGCAGATCGCCCTCGATTTTATAATGCTTGACGATGTAATCGCGCAACGCCGCTGTTTCGGCTTCTGTCAGATCCTTAACCCGTTTATCCGGATCAATTCGGGTGGCTGCCAGAATCTGGCGCGCGCGAGTCCGACCGATCCCATAGATATAGGTCAGACCAATCTCCACCCGCTTGTTGCGGGGCAAGTCAACGCCTTCGATACGAGCCATATCTCACCTATCCCTGCCGCTGCTTGTGCTTTGGATTTTCACAGATGACAAACAATTTCCCTTTGCGCCGCACGATCTTGCACCTGGCGCAACGCTTTCGAATGGAAGGAGAAACTTTCATGTCATGGACTCCTTACTCTTCATCCTGGATAGCCAAAGTTTGAATTATACACACCTTACTCGATTTCGTCCAGTTAAGTGGCGTTTCCGCTGATGGTTAAAGGACAGTCAGGACGAGAGGGTCTCCTGGAGTGACAGCCACGGTGTGCTCAAAGTGGGCTGTTAGAGAACCGTCGGCAGAAACAACCGTCCAGCCATCGGCGAGGACGCGGGTCTGGGGAGTGCCCACCAGGACCATTGGTTCCAGGGCGATGGTCATCCCCGGTTGAAGCGGAATGCCGGTTCCTGGTTTGCCATAGTTGGGCACTTGAGGCCCTTCGTGCATCTGTCGCCCGACGCCGTGGCCGGTGTACTCGCGCGTGACGTGGTAGCCGCGTTGTTCCACGTATTGCTGGATGGCCGCTGAGACATCCCCTGTACGATAGCCGACGCGCATCTTTTCGATGCCGGCCCACAGGGCCGCTTCGGTCACCTCCAGCAATTTGCGCGCTTCTTCTGAGATCTCCCCTACCCCGGCCGTGAAGGCCGAGTCGGCTACGAAGCCATCCAGCACCGTTCCGCAATCCACGGAGACGATATCCCCTTCGTGCAACTTACGCTTTTTACTGGGAATGCCGTGCACCAGTTCAGCGTTGATGCTGACGGTAATCGAAGCCGGAAAGGGGGGATAACCATATCCTTTGAAGGGCGAATAGCAGTGGTATTTGCGCAACACTGCTTCGGCCGCCTCATTCAGGTCGGCTGTAGAAACGCCCGGTTTTAAGAGTGCCCTCACTGCGGTCAGTGCTTCTGCATTGATGCGGCCGGCTTCACGCATAATCGCAATTTCCGCCGGTGTTTTGATGTGAATCTGGCGTGCCCAATTCATTGTTTGTGCCATACAGCCGCAAGAAAGGCCTGGGTCACCTGTTCGATCTCTTGCGTGCCATCAATTTCCACCAGCAAACCGCGCTGGCGATAATACTCGATCAGGGGTGCGGTCTGCTCCAGGTAAACCTGAATGCGCCGCAGGACTGTTTCTGAACGGTCATCATCTCGCTGGTACAGTTCGGAACCATCAAAATCACACACACCCGGTTGTCGAGGCGGGTTGTTTTTTTCGTGAAAGATGTGACCCTGCGCTCGACAGGTCCAACGTCCTGCCAGGCGCTCCAGTAACACCTCTTGAGGCGCTGTCAGGTAAGGGACCACATCCACCCGGCCGTTGAATTCGGCGAGCATGGCTTCCAACGCTTCTGCCTGGGCAATGGTGCGCGGAAAGCCATCCAGAATCGCACCTTGCTGACAATCGGGACGGCTCAAGCGATCACGGATCATGGCGATGGTCACATCGTCTGGAACCAGTTCGCCCCGGCGCATGTAACTCTGAGCAATCCGACCCAGGTCCGTCTGCTGTTTCAGATGTTCTCGAAACAGGTCCCCGGATGAGACATGGGGTAAACCGGTTCGTTCTGCCAGGATCCTGGCCTGGGTGCCCTTGCCTGCACCTGGCGGGCCCAAAAGAACTACAAACATCGGCATGGGAGCCCCTCCCTCAGACAAAGTGGTAGACAAAGGGACACACTGCTCCTTTATCGCACTAACAGGGTATCTTCGTATCCATGCAATTTCAATTCCGCCTCGATGTTCAGGAAGGTGTCGCGCACAACGCCGACCACAATCAGCAAACCCGACGATGAAACCAGGAACAACCCGGCGGAAGCGCTGGCCGTGCTGATGTTGAACGACCGCAAAATCAGGCTGATCAGGAAGGGCATGATCGCTATCAGGCCCAGGAACAGCGCCCCTGGCAGCGTGATCAGGGTTTGGACCCGTCTGAGATAGCGTTGCGTCGCCGCGCCACGATTGACGCCTGGAATCTGTGCACCGACGCGTTTCAGATTTTCACCGTAGTTCTGCTGATCGAACAGGACGGTGGTGTAGAAAAAGGTGAAGGCCACGACCATCACGAAGTAGAATATCCAGTATAGGGTACCACCTCCGCCTAAATTGCGTTGGATCCACAACGCACTGCTCTGCACCCAGGCAGTTTCGGACTGGGTGAAATAACTGGCCACAATGACAGGGAACTGCAGCAAGGCACTGGCAAAGATCAGGGGGATCATGCCGGCCATATTCACCATGAGCGGCAATGTTCCCTTCACCGGCATGGACATGCGATTGCCCACACGACGGCCAGGATACATCACAGGCACGTTCCGCCGCCCCTGTTGAATATAAACAATGGCAAACACCGTGACCACAATCACGATCACGGTCACGGCCAGGAGCATCCAGCGATAGGTTTCATCTCCCATGATAGCCGCCAGATTACTGGGCATGCGCGCAACGATACCGGCGAAAATGATCAACGACAGGCCTTGCCCACGAATGCCATATTCGGAAATAAGTTCACCCAGCCAGATGGCAAACATCGTCCCGGCGGTCATCGCCAGCAGGGTGGTTATGGAGGGCAGGATCAACTCACCACGAAAGCCAAAGGGGACAATGACCTGATTGGCCAGCGAATTGAAGATGTTGATCTGCCCAATCGCAGAAAGAGCAGCCATCGGCACCGCCAGGTAATATGTCCAACGCTCCATCCACTTACGACCTTCGCGGGGATCATCCTGGATGCGGCGTTGAAGCGAAGGAATGATTGGAACCAGCAGTTGCAGGATGATCTGGGCCGTGATATACGGATACACGCCCATCGAGAGCAGGGAGAAGTTTGAGATGGTGCCACCCGACAGCAAGTCCAGGAAATTCAGGAAGTTTCCGCCGGTACCTGCAGCGGCTGCAGTAAACGCCTCCAATGCCGCGTGATCAATGCCCGGCACAGGGATATTCGCTGCCATGCGGTAAATGGTCAGGATTGCCAGCGTGATCAGGAGTTTGCGACGAATATCCGGAGAGTTCCACAGGTATCGCAGATAGCGCCAGACGGAGGATTTCTTTTGGGCCATGCCTTCTCCTGAGGGATAATCAGGCGATCAGTTCCACCACACCACCCGCCGCTTCAATCTTGGAACGAGCCGAAGCGCTGATGCGGTGAACGCGCACTTTGAGGGGGACATTCACTTCTCCACGGCCGAGGATCACCACCGGGTTACGCTCGTCGCGCAACAGATGGGCCGCTGCCAGGGTTTCTGGGGTGATTTCAGCATTCGGGCCAAACACCTGCGCCAGTTGGTCGAGGTTGACTTCGTTGTATTCTACCCGATGGAGCAGGCGGAATCCTTCCCCGCGCATGAAGGGCAGGCGACGATAGAAGGGCAGATTGCCTCCTTGCCGATACAGGCGACCCTGTTCGCCAGAGCGCGCGCCCTGACCTTTCGTGCCGCGCCCGGCGGTCTTGCCCTGACCGGCGGAAATGCCGCGTCCGACGCGTTTGCGCTCCTTCCTGGAACCCGGATTGGGTACAAGATCATGCAGTTTCATAGTCTACCCTTCTTCCACTCGAACCAGATGAATGACCTTGTTGATCATCCCACGCACTGCCGGAGTATCCTGGTGCGCTACAGTTTGATGTAACCGACGCAAGCCCAGAGCCCGTACAGTGTGCTTTTGATCTTCAGGATAGCCGATCGGGCTGCGGACCAGGGTGATCTTCAAGGTTTTAGCGGTTGTCGTTTTCTCAGGCATGTTGCTTCCTCCGTTCCCAGAACGGCAACAATTCGGTGACGGGCTTGCCACGGCGAGACGCCTCTTGATAGGGTGAGCGCATCTGCTCCAGGGCAGCAAACGTGGCCTTGACGACATTCAGCACGTTCGACGATCCCAGGGACTTGGTCAGTATGTCACGCACACCAGCCACTTCCAGCACAGCGCGCACCCCACCCGCCGCGATCACCCCTGTGCCGGGGGAGGCGGGTTTCAGCAATACGCGCGCTCCGCCCACTTTGCCGATCGCCTCATGGGGAACAGTTGTTCCAAACAGATTGACCTGATGCAGGTTCTTGCGAGCACGCTCGGAGGCTTTACGCATGGCTTCTGGCACAGCATTTGCCTTACCAACTCCCAGGCCAACCATGCCTTTCTTATCGCCTACCACAACGGTCACGCGAAACTGGAAGCGGCGACCGCCCTTGACCACTTTAGCCACGCGAGCGATCTCAATCACACGTTCTTCGTAACTATCCTGCGCTTCGATTTCCGAACGCTCAAGAGTATCGTATTCGGACATGCTTCACTCCATAGGGTTAGAACTGCAGTCCGCCTTCGCGCGCTCCATCGGCCAGAGCCTTGACGCGCCCGGTATACCGGAACCCCCCGCGATCAAAGACCACGGCCTGGATGCCTTTGCTCAAGGCGCGTCGGGCCACTTCCAGGCCAACCAGCCGTGCCTGCTCCGCCTTGGTTTTTCCCTTCAGGGATTCACGCAATTCTTTATCCAGGGTGGAAGCAGAAGCAAGGGTATGGCCGATCTGGTCATCAATGACCTGGGCGTAAATGTGAGTCAGGCTGCGAAACACGTTCAGGCGAGGGCGTTGCGCAGTGCCAAACACTTTTTTACGAACGCGCAGATGGCGGCGTTGACGCGCTTCAGCGCGAGTTTTTTTCGGCATCGTTTACCTGCCTCCTTTCCCGGCTTTGCCGGTTTTCCCGGCTTTGCCGGCTTTGCGTCGGATCTTTTCTTCTTTGTAGCGAAGACCCTTCCCATGGTACGGTTCAGGCGGGCGAACGGCCCGGATTTCCGCTGCCACCTGACCAACGACCTCTTTATCGTATCCCAGGACCTTGATCTGACGGGTCTTGGCATCCACTTCAAAACTCACGCCGGGGGGTGGGGCGATCTCCACGGGGTGAGAATAGCCCACATAGAGCATCAGGTTCTTCCCACTCATCTCAGCGCGATAGCCGACGCCTTCGATTTCCAATACTTTTTCAAAACCCTGACTCACACCGTGAAGCATGTTGGCCAATACGGCGCGGGTTGTCCCATGCAGGGCGCGTTCCGTGGGCGTGTCGCCCCGGCGCGAGACGGTGATCTGTCCATTTTCTAGGGTGATCCCAATCAGGGGCGAGAAGGTTCGTTGTAGTTCGCCCTTGGGCCCTTTCACCGTCACCAGCGATCCGTCGATCTGAACCTGTACGCCGGCCGGGACGGGAATGGGCATACGTCCAATTCGAGACATGAGTGCCTTCCTCCTGCTTACCAGACCTTACAAAGGATCTCGCCACCCACACCTAATTGGCGGGCACGCGCGCCGGTCATCACCCCTTTCGGGGTGGATAGAATGGTGATCCCCAGGCCGGAGAGCACCCACGGGATGTCGCGCTTGCGGGTGTAGATACGGCGACCGGGTTTGCTGACGCGCTCCAGGCCGGTGATCACGGGTCGGCGTTCACGTCGTTCACCCACGTATTTGATCTTGATCCGCAAGATTTTGTGGGCCGGGGTTTCCCCTTCCACAACATCGTATCCATCCAGGAAGCCTTCTTCTTTCAGGATTTTGGCGATCTCCACTTTGATCTTTGAACTCGGCATCGCCACCTGAGTGTGGCCAGCCATCACCGCATTGCGAATCCGCGTCAGCATATCGGCGATTGGATCATTGACAGACATCATCACCTCCATTTGCCTGTGCCTACCAGGATGCCTTGGTCACACCGGGAACTTTGCCCTGGAGGGCCAGTTCCCGAAAACAGATGCGACACAGTCCAAAGCGGCGGATGTAGCCACGCGGGCGTCCGCACCGATAACAACGGTTGCGCACCTGTACCGCCCGCCGGCGGCGAAGTTCTCGAAATTGCATTGCTTTTTGTGCCATAGATCACGCTTCCTTTTTCCGAAACGGCATTCCCAGCAATTCCAGCAAGGCTCGAGCCTGATCGTCGTTCTTTGCGGTGGTCACGATGGTAATTTCCATGCCGCGCAGTTTGTCAATTTTGTCGTATTCGATCTCTGGAAAGACCAGCTGGTCTTTCAAGCCGAGCGTATAGTTGCCGCGGCCATCAAAGGCGTTGGGCGAAACGCCTCGGAAATCGCGCACCCGGGGCAACGCAATATTGAACAGACGATCCAGGAAAGCCCACATACGCGCTCCGCGCAGGGTTACTTTCATGCCAATCACCCGGCCTTCGCGCAGTTTGAAACCAGCGATGCTCTTGCGCGCCCGGGTTTGCACGGGCCGTTGACCGGTGATGACCATCAGATCGGCCATGGCATAGTCCAGCGCCTTGGGATTATCCAGGGCTTCTCCCAGGCCAATATTGACGACCACCTTCTCGATACGCGGCACCTGCATCACGTTCTTGTAGTTGAAGGTCTTCAGCAGCGCTGGGACGACTTCCTTACGATAGCGTTCCAACAATCTATTCATAGGTGGTCACAACTCCCTAATCAATCAAAGCCTCACACTTCTTGCAGACGCGATGCGGCCCGCTCCCATCCCGCTGGATACCCACTCGAGTAGGCTGATTGCATTTCGGGCAAACCAGCATAACATTAGAAATATCAATCGGCGCCTCAAACTTGATGCGACCGGGGTTGATCTGGCGGCCAGATTGCGTCTGCACCTGTCGCTGGTGTTTGGTGCGGAGGTTGACACCCTGAACGACCACGCGGTGCTCGGAGGGGATCACGCGAATCACTTCGCCGCGCTTTCCCTTGTCCTCCAATTTGCCGCTGATCACTTGAACGGTATCACCTTTCTTGATCTTCAGTTTCATCCTGCTTCTCCTGCGCCGGCCTAAATCACTTCTGGGGCCAGCGAAACGATTTTCATGAAACCTTTCTCACGCAGTTCGCGCGCCACGGGGCCAAAGATACGCGTGCCTTTTGGATTCACCCCATCGGAATCCAGGATCACGGCGGCGTTATCGTCAAAGCGAATGCGCGACCCGTCCTCGCGGCGCCATTCTTTGGAACAGCGCACGATCACTGCCCGCACAACGTCGCTCTTCTTGACCGCTCCCTGTGGAGCAGCCGACTTAACCGTTGCGACGACGATGTCACCCACACCGCCATATTTGCGCTTCGACCCACCCAACACGCGAATCACCAGGAGTTCGCGGGCGCCGGTGTTGTCGGCGACTTTCAGAATGGACTCTTGCTGAATCATGCCTGGCCTCCTGTTTGCTCAGGACCGGCCTTCCGGGCGAGCGCTTCACCCAACACGGGCTCTGCATCCGCCGCAATCATCACCCCGGCATCGGAATCAGCGTTGCGCTCTGCACGCTTGAGCACGGTCTCCACGACCCAGCGTTTACGTCGCGAAAGGGGGCGCGACTCCACCAGGCGCACTTCGTCTCCCACCTGGCATCCCAGTTCATCGTGGGCCATGACGCGCTTGGTAGTGCGCACCACCTTTTTATACAGGGGGTGGCGATATACACGAGTAATTTCGACCACGACCGTTTTGGTCATTTTGTTGCTGGTGACCACACCGGTGATACGACGACGATTATTCATGCCTTACCTTCCTCTGTCAGTGCCTGTTCCTCTTCAGCGTGGCGACGCTCGTTGAGGATGGTGAGTATGCGTGCAATATCGCGGCGGAGTAAGCGCAAACGGCTCGTGTCGGTTAACTGGCCGGTCACCTGTTGAAAGCGCAAATTCATCAGTTCTTGCCGAACATCTGCCAGTTTGGCTTTCAACTCTTCTGTTTTCAGGTTACGAAGTTCACTGGCTTTCATGCCTCACTCCCTGCCTCATGACGAGTAACGATCCGAGTTTTGATCGGAAACTTGTACTGGGCATTGCGCAAGGCCTGTAGCGCAGTTTCCTCGGGCAGACCACCGATTTCAAACATGATCCGACCAGGTTTGACCACAGCCACGTAATACTCCACATTGCCTTTCCCGCCACCCATCCGAGTTTCCGGGGGTTTGCGGGTATACGGTTTATCGGGGAAGATGCGAATCCACACCTTGCCACGTCGCTTCATTTCACGCACCAGTACGCGACGAGCCGCCTCGATCTGGCGAGCCGTGATCCAACCCGGCTCCAGCGCTTGCAGGCCGTACTCACCAAAGACCATTTCAGCGCCACGGTAAGCCTTGCCTTTCATGCGACCGCGCATTTGTTTGCGCCATTTGACTCGTTTTGGCATCAACATACTTCACTCTCCATTTCACCCGGCGAGGAGGCCTGTTTATGCACTCACATACACACCTTCGGTCGCTTCGGCTTTTTCTTCTGCTTCCGGCATGACTTCACCTTTGTAAATCCAGACTTTCACACCGATTTGACCGTAGGTTGTAGTGGCTTCTGCACGGGCATAGTCAATGTTGGCCCGCAAGGTTTGCAGAGGCACGCGTCCTTCCCGCAGCCAGACACTGCGAGCCATTTCAGCACCCGCCAGACGGCCGGCCACTTCGATCTTGATCCCCTGTGCGCCTTGCTTCATGGCTGCCTGGATGGCGCGTTTCATCGCCCGCCGATACGCAATTCGGCGTTCCAGTTGATCGGCAATGTTCTCGGCCACCAGGAAGGCATCCAGATCGGGAGCGGCGATTTCTTTGATATCCAGTTCCACTTTCTTGCCGATCAAGGCTTCCAGGGCCTGGCGAATCTTTTTGACACCTTCGCCTTTGCGGCCGATCAGGACACCTGGCTTGGCAGTATGAATAATGACCTTGGTCTTGCCAGGAAAACGCTCCACCTCAATATGAGAGATGCCGGCCTTGCGTTCTCGAACCGCTTCAGGCAATTCCTTGCGCAACTTGAGCGCCGGCAGGCTGGCAGCCACACCACCTTTGGAGTCCAGCCCCATCAGCAAGGTACGAATGGCCATATCCTGATGCAACTGATCTCGATAGTCCTTGCCCTCGGCAAACCAGCGCCCCTGCCAGGTGGTGTTAATTCCCAGGCGCATGCCGATCGGATGTACTTTGCGACCCATACTTGTTGCGTCCTTTCACAAACTAAGATTCGCGCTCGCGCAGCACCACAGTCACATGAGACGAGCGGCGCAAAATCGGTTTGAAACGACCTCGCGCTCCGAATCGCCGCCACTTGCGAGTGGGGCCTTCGTCGGCATAAATGCTGGCGATATACAGGTCATCTCGACTGATGCCGAAGTTCTCCTCCGCATTGGCAATCGCCGAAGCCAGCAACTTGCGTAGCGGTTTTGCCGGGCGCCTGGTTTCAAAGCGCAACACTTCCATGGCTTCGTTGACTGGCCGACCACGCACCAGGTCTACCACCAGGCGAACCTTTTGGGGGGCGATAGGCAAATAACGTAAATGGGCGCGAATATCGGTCATGGTCGCTCTCCTATTTCTTTGCCGAGGCTTCCTTCGTGGTGTGACCACGGAAGGTACGGGTGGGAGCGAACTCGCCCAGGCGATGGCCAACCATATTTTCGGTGATGTAGATCGGGACATGCCGGCGGCCATCGTGTACCGCGATGGTATGTCCCACCATTTGCGGGAAGATCACGCTATCGCGGCTCCAGGTGCGAATCACACGCTTCTCGCCCCGGGCGTTCATCTCTTCGATACGTTTGAGCAGTTTCGGGTCAACGTACGGTCCCTTTTTCAATGAACGAGACATAGTTCTCTTCCTCGTTTATCCCTATCGACTCTTCTTGCTACGACGACGGACGATGTACTTATCCGTCTGTTTATTGCGGCGGGTGCGATACCCTAGAGTGGGTTTGCCCCAGGGAGTGCGCGGACCCGGTTTGCCGATCGGTTGACGGCCTTCGCCGCCGCCATGGGGATGGTCGCGTGGGCTCATCGCCGAGCCGCGCACCGTCGGGCGAATGCCCAAATGGCGCTTGCGTCCTGCTTTGCCTAACTTGACGTTGCTGTGATCCAGATTCCCGATCTGCCCGATGGTGGCATAGCAGGTCTGGCGAATCAGGCGCACTTCACCAGAAGGCAGACGCACCTGAGCATAATCGCCTTCTTTCGCCAGCAACTGAGCGGCTGCACCGGCCGAACGCACCAGTTGGCCACCGCGGCCTTCTTTCAACTCGATGTTGTGAATCATCGTCCCCACCGGAATATTGGCAATCGGCAGACTGTTCCCAGGACGAATCTCCGCATTGGGGCCAGACATCACCGTATCACCGACTTTCAAATCCAGGGGTGCCAGAATATAGCGCTTTTCTCCATCCGCATAATGAAGGAGCGCCAGCCGGGCAGTGCGATTGGGATCGTATTCAATGGCAGCCACACGAGCCGGGATACCATGCTTATCGCGTTTGAAATCTACAATGCGCAGATAGCGGCGATGTCCACCCCCGCGATGGCGCACGGTAATCCGTCCATACATGTTGCGTCCACCGGTCTTGCGCAATGGGACGATCAGCGAACGCTCCGGTTCGACCCTGGTGATTTCCTCGAAAGTGTATCCGGTCATCCCCCGTTGCCCCGGAGTGACCGGTTTATATTTTTTGACAGCCATTACCGCACTCCTTCAAACATCGGCAGAGTCTGACCAGCCGCCAGCGTGACGATCGCTTTCTTGTAACCGGGTTTGCGCACCAGCAAACGACGACCGCGGGCTCGGCGACTACGCTTGGCCGGCACGTTGATGATATTGACGCGCACAACGTCCACATCATACAGGATTTCAATGGCGTCCTTCACCAGAGCGCGAGTGGCATCAGGCGCCACCTCAAAGACATACTGGTTCAGGCCTGCTTGATAAGTGGACTTTTCCGTGATGATCGGACGGCGCAAAACATCATACATTGTGGTCATAGGTCACCGTTCTCCTTTCTATCCGAGATGCGCCGTCAGCACATCCAGAGTCTTGAGCGGCATCACGATCTTGTCATAGCCGAACAGATCGCGAATGTTCACATAGGAAGCCAGCAGCACCTTCGCCAGGGGGAGGTTAGCCGCCGAACGCATGACCATTTCATACGTCTGATCCTTTTCCGGCATCAACAACAGGACGCTGGAATCGCCCACCAGCCGCTTCAAGGCCTCAGCCATCCAACGGGTGCGGGCTTCAGCCAGATTCATCTCATCCACCACGACGATCCCGGCCTCAGAGGCCTTGACCGTCAAAGCCGATCGCAAAGCCGCCCGGCGCATCTTCTTGGGCATTCGCTGAACGTAACTGCGCGGCCGGGGTGTGTGCACCCGACCACCGCCTACCCACTGCGGAGCACGGATGGATCCCTGACGGGCTCGACCGGTTCCTTTCTGACGCCACGGCTTGCGGCCGCCACCAGAGACTTCACCCCGCGTTTTGGTCTTGTGCGTGCCCAGACGAGCATTGGCCATCTGCCGCTGATAGGCCTGATGCATCAGGTCTACGTTGACCTCAGCCTCAAAGATGGAGGCGGGAAGTTCCACCTCGCCTACTTTTTGACCTTGTATGTTAAGGACGTCTACTTTCATCTCATCATCCTCGCGCTTATTGCTTGCGCGCCTCCTTGATCAGGACAATGCCGCCTTTCGGGCCGGGAACGGCGCCGCGTACAGCGATGAGATTCCGCTCCGGGTCCACCAGCATGACTCGCAACCCTTGCACGGTAATCTGTTCATTTCCCATATGACCGGCACGACGCTTCCCTTTGTAAACACGACCGGGAGTGGTTGTAGAACCGCTGGAACCAGGCGCGCGGGTGCGATCGGAAGCCCCGTGTGTCTTCGGCTGACGGTTGAAATGGTATCGCTTGATGACACCGGCAAACCCCTTGCCCTTGCTGGTGCCGGTCACATCCACGCGCTCCCCAACCGAGAACACTTCAACGGTCACCTGATCGCCTACGTTGACTTCGGGGTTTTTAGCCCGAAATTCCCGCAGGAAGCGCAACGGCGGGAGATTCCTGGCCTTGAGGTGGCCCAATTCGCCGCCACTCAATCGCCGGGGAGACACCTCGCCAAATCCTAATTGCACCGCCGCGTACCCCTCTTTTTCAGGGGTCCGAATCTGCGTAACGTAACATGGCCCAGCCTCGATGAGAGTCACAGCGTGAGCAACACCATACTCATCGAAGATCTGGGTCATGCCGATCTTCTTTCCAATCAGCCCTTTCAACATCTCCGTTTTCTCCTGACAAAAAGTGTATTCGAGACTGTCAGCCCGGGCTGGGACTGCATCATCTCGCAGGCAGCACAGTCAACCGTCTAGCCGCGATGCGCGGGGTTTGATCAGCATCCACGACACAGACTGTTCTTATGCCGCTTTCCCAAGACAGGGTCACTCACCAGTTTTCATGGCTGCGCCCTCCTGAAAGTACGCAGGGACAGCCATCCATCGATTCCATCCGTCGAGATCTACTTTGTGCAACGACTAGATTTTGATCTCGATGTCCACGCCCGCAGGCAGGTTCAGACGCATGAGCATATCAATGGTCTTAGAGTCAGGGTCCAGCACGTCAATCAGGCGATTGTGGGTGCGAATTTCAAAATGCTCATGCGAGTCCTTGTCAATAAACGTCGAGCGACGTATTGTAAACCGTTCTATCTTTGTTGGCAAGGGTACAGGCCCCACCACTCGGGCGCCTGCCCGTTCTGCCGTTTCCACGATGCGCCTGGCCGATTGATCAAGGATGCGGTGATCGTAGGCTTTCAAGCGAATACGAATGCGTTGTCTGGTCATAGTCAACCTACTCAAGGATCTTGGTGATCACGCCGGCGCCGACGGTCAAGCCGCCTTCGCGGATGGCGAACTTAGAGCCCTGCTCCAGCGCCACCGGCACAATCAACT
>FWWL01001017.1_pt1 | contig 70489 bp, 64 predicted proteins | sample 2228331 | NCBI WGS metagenome assembly FWWL01 (sample SAMEA103939775, study PRJEB20133) | metagenome
TCTTCTTGGGCACGGCGCGCCGTGCCCGTACCAGGGTTCAGAAATGAACAAAAGTGCATCTATCCGTACTGAGGTGAAAACTCTCACATCCCCCAGGAAGGGGCACGGCGCACCGTGCTCCCACAGGAACCTGACCTGTCAAGACATTAACACATCGTCCTGCTAATCAGGGCTTGATCTCGTGTGCTATAATTGCTTACAAGTGGTTATTGCCGCGTCTTCTTGCTGAAAGAAAGGCACGCCCCCATGAGGCGAGGAGGTCTCCTTCTGTTGCTCGGTGTTGTGATTGCCGCCGCTGCAGCGCTTCTCTTCTTCTTCTTTTTCCAGACCCCGCCAGCGCCCGTCGCGACCCCCCTGCCTGAAGAACCGACCACAGTGCCACTACGCAAAGTCGTAGCTGCACGTGTCGATATTCCGGCAAACACGGTGCTGACCGACACCGAGACGTTGCTGACGCTGCGCGACATTCCTGAGACCGAGTACAACGCCGCGCCCGATCAGTACTTCGTCAGCGTCAGCGAACTGACGACGAAGGTGACACTGCGCGCGCTCAACGCAACCGAAATTATTCGAGCACGCGACCTGACCGACGCCGGTCTGTCATTCCAGGTACCGCCACCCGATACGATCGACGCGCCACGGAACAAAGTGTTCCCGCTCGAAGTCGGCAACCTGACCGGCGTCGCCGACCAGATTCGTCCGGGCGACTCGGTAGACCTGGTAATGACGTATGAAATCCGGCGTCTGATTGTTCGACCGGCCTTGATTCTCGATCCGGAGACTGGACAGCTGGTCGTATCGCCGATCGAAGAAACGCTTGTGGATCGGGTCACGAAGACAATGGTTCAAAATGTGCAGGTGCTGCGCGTCTTGAAACCGGCCATTCCTCAGGATGCCGGCACACCGACCCCGGAGGGCGCCCAGGGACCGGCTGCACCGCCGCCATCGAGCACGCAGCAACAGGCTGATACCTATGTACCGGGTGCGCAGTGGATTCTGTTGCTGGCAATGACCGATCAGGAAGCCGAGATTGTCAAGTTCACGCTCGACCAGCAGGATCCCAAGCCACAGATTACGCTGGTGCTGCGTGGGCGCGATGATGGCGAGATTGAAGAGACAACCGGCATGACCCTGCGCCTGCTGACCAGTCGCTATGGGCTGCCGTTGCCTGAGCCGCTGCAACCGCTGGCACTGGCGCCGGAAGAGATCACGCCGGGACCGGCGCGCCCGACGCCAACGCCGCTCCCGCAGCCATAATTGACGACTGCATGATGGCAGAGAACGCTGTATAATACAATGGGGCAGCCAGGGGTGCGCTCCACCCCTGGACGATGAGTGCGTGACACAATTGGCAACGCTTACGATTGAGAGGGAGCCATGGCAGGAGGACCGCGAACCCCCGATGCCGCAGGTCCGGCAAAAATCCGGGTGATGATTGTCGATGATATCGCTGAAACACGCGACAATCTCGAGAAACTCCTCTTCTTCGAGAAAGATATCGAGGTCGTTGCCAAAGCATCGACCGGTCGAGAGGCGCTGGCGCTCGCCAAACAGCATCGTCCCGACGTCGTCCTGATGGATATCAACATGCCGGATATGGACGGCATTGCTGCGACTGAGGCGCTGTTGAGCCAGGCGCCTGAGGCGCAGGTCATTATGATGAGCGTCCAGGGAGAGCAGGATTACCTGCGCCGCGCCATGCTCGCCGGCGCGCGCGAGTTCTTGCCGAAACCGATCGGCGCCGAGGAACTCTACAACGCTATTCGTCACGTCTACCGTCTCGGAACCACTCAGCGACAACGGTATGTCACAACGCCACCGCCGGGATCGGGTGGCGGAGGCGACGATGAGGGCGCTCAGGGGCAGATCATCGCCGTCTTCAGTCCAAAGGGCGGCGCCGGAACATCGTCGATCGCCTGCAACCTGGCAGTGGCAATGCGTCTGCTGACGAACAAGAAAGTTGCGCTCGTCGATGGCAACCTGACGTTTGGTGATGCTGGCGCGATCCTGAACCTGGTGTCGTCCAAAACCATTGCAGACCTGGTCAATCGTATCAGTGAGCTGGATCGCGATCTGCTCAACGACGTCATGGCCACCCACGCATCGCAGGTGAAAGTTTTGCTGGCGCCGCCCAATCCACAGACTGGCGAACTGGTCACATCGGATCATTTGCGAACGATCCTGGAGATGATGAAAAAGGAGTTCGATTATGTTATCGTCGATACCCAGGCATCGTTCCAGGATCGGGCGCTGGCGGCGCTTGATCTGTCAGACCGGATTGTGGCGCTGATGACCCTCGAGATCCCCTGTATCAAGAATATCAAACTGTTTCTCGAAGTTGCGGAACTGCTGGAGTACCCGCGCGAGAAGATCGTTCTGGTGCTCAACAAAGCCGATAATCGCCACGGCATACGCGTCGAGAACGTCGAAGCCAATATTCAGCATAAAGTCGCGCTGCAGATCGCCAATGCCGGCCACGAAATGACACAGGCAGTCAATCAAGGAGTGCCGCTTGTCATCGCCAAACGCGATTTTCCTACCTCCAGAGACATTTTTACACTGGCGAAACTGTTGAGCAGCGGTCTGGCCGCGCAAACTGCCACAACTGCCAGGAAGTCGGAAAAAGCGCCGGAAAAATCAGGTCTGTTTGGCAAATTAATGGCGCGGCGCTAAACGCCGCCCCTTATGGGAGCATACGGTATGTCGCTCTTGAAACGAATTGGCGGAACTCCCGGCGCGACCGGGCAACTTGCCAACCCGCCCGCCGCCAGCGGACCGGCAGCGCATCGCCCTGGCGCTCCAGTCGCTCCTCCGCGCCGCGAGGAAGAGAACAGCCTCATCGAACTGCGGCAGCGCGTTCAGCAACGCCTGATCAATGAACTCGACCCGCGTCTCGACCTCTCCAACGTGGCCAGAGTGCGACAGCAGGTCGAGGAGATCTTCAATACAATCCTCGACAGTGAGAATATCGTTCTATCGCGATCAGAGCGCGCTCGTCTGTTTGAGTCGATCGCCGCTGACATCCTTGGCTTCGGACCGCTCCAGGAACTGCTCAACGATCCGGAGATTTCTGAAATCATGGTCAACGGACCCCGGAAGGTCTATGTCGAAAAGCGCGGCAAGATTCAGTTGAGTGAGGTGACCTTCGTCGACGAACAGCACGTCCTGCGGGTCATCGATCGAATCGTCGCTCCGCTTGGTCGTCGTATCGATGAGTCCTCGCCGATGGTCGACGCGCGTCTCCCCGATGGCAGCCGTGTGAATGCGGTGATCCGTCCGATTGCGCTCTGCGGACCAACGATCAGCATTCGTAAGTTTCGTAAGGAAGGCATCACCATCGACGACCTGATCCGCTTTGGTTCACTGACCCGCGAGATGGCGGAGTTCCTGTCGGCATGTGTGCGCGCGTCGCTCAACATTGTGGTTTCTGGCGGCACCGGTTCTGGGAAGACGACCATGCTCAATGTGCTCTCGTCGTTCATTCCCGACGATGAGCGTATTATTACCGTCGAGAATGCAGCAGAACTGCAACTGCGCCAGGAGCACGTCGTGCCGCTCGAGTCGCGTCCGCCAAATGTCGAAGGCAAGGGCGAGATCAGCATCCGCGACCTGGTGATCAATACGTTGCGTATGCGCCCGGAGCGGATCGTCGTTGGCGAGTGTCGCGGCGGCGAGGCGCTGGAAATGCTCCAGGCGATGAATACCGGTCACGATGGTTCGATGACCACGCTGCACGCTAACTCGCCGCGCGATGCGATCGCCCGTATCGAGACGATGTGTCTGATGGCAGGCATGGATCTGCCGGTTCGCGCTATTCGTGAGCAAATTGCGTCTGCGGTGAACCTGATCGTTCAACTGGCGCGCCTGAAAGATGGATCGCGCAAGGTTATCTATATTACCGAAGTGCAGGGCATGGAAGGCGATGTCGTCGTGCTCTCGGACATTTTTGTGTTCGAGCAGCAGGGGATCGATGAACGCGGCAAGATTATCGGTCAACTGAAGCCGACCGGCATCCGTCCACGCTTTATTGATCGCTTCGAGGAGCGCAATATCTACCTGCCGCCGAATATTTTTGGCTATGGCAGCGGATCGTTCTTGTGATAGCACGCTGCCCGGCGCGCCCCGAACGGCGCCCTGCCTGCATGGCGCTGGAAAGGAATCCTCTGTATGCCGATCTCTGCGGATCTGAGCCGGTTCATTGCCCCCGCCGCGATCTTCATCGTGATCGTGGCGGTGTTTGCGCTGCTGGCGCGCCGTAGCGCCGGTAACGCCAGTTATGAAGAGCGGTTGACTCAGTTTGCCGGACGGCGCGTCGATCAGGCGCAGCGCTCTGCCAAAGATCAGTTGCGTGAGATCGATAAGGTTGTGGCGCGTGGGAAGCGCGGCAGTGAAACACAACGCAACCTGGCGCGCGCCGATCTCAAACTGACGGTCACTGAGTTCTATGCGATTAAACTCCTCGCCGCCGCTATCGGCGCTGCGGTCGGCGCATTCGTCGGGCGCGCCAGCTGGGAAGCGCAACTCCTGTCGGGGATTGTCGGGTTTGCGCTCTTTTCGTTCCTCCCCGATCTCTATGTCGGGTATGCCGCCAAGCAGCGGGTCACCAAATTCAATGCCCAGCTCGGCGATACGATCAATATGCTGGCAAACTCGCTGCGTTCCGGCTACAGTCTGCTTCAGTCGATGGAACTGGTCAGCCGTGAAGCGCCTGAGCCGACCGCCTCGGAGTATCGGCGCGTGGTTCAGGAAGTCGGTTTGGGGTTGCGCACCGAAGATGCGCTCGATAACCTGGTCAAGCGCGTGCCGTCGGAAGACCTCGACCTGCTCGTCACTGCGGTCAAAATCCAGATGGAGTCCGGCGGTAATCTGGCGCAAATCCTCGATACGATTGGACATACCATCCGCGAACGTATTCGCATCAAAGGCGAAATTGCAGTTCTGACCGCGCAGGGGCGCATTTCGGCGTATGTCATTACCGGCTTGCCGATCGGTCTGGCGATTTTCATTACGGTTATCAACCCGAACTACATGGCGCCCATGTTTTCGTTCGGTATGCCGCCGGAACACTGGTGCTGCCTGCCGGTCGCCGGGATTGTGATGATTGTCATCGGTTTCTTTGCGATTATGAAGATTGTCGATATCGAGGTGTGAGAAGGGGGGTATACGATGAGCATGTTGCCAATGATTGGGTTTGGGGTGCTCATGCTGCTCGGCGTCGGGCTGATTATGATCGGGATGCGGCGTTCGTCGCAGCCCGATGCGATCAGCGACCGGCTCAGCCAGTTCACCGAGCGTACCATGACGCTCGAAGAAATGGAACTGCAACAGCCGTTCAGTCAGCGCGTGCTCGTGCCCCTGACGAAAAGCATTCTGACGAAACTGGGGGAGTACGGACCCAAGCAGAGCGCCGAGCGTCTGCGGCTCAACCTGGCGCAGGCAGGCAACCCGGGCAATCTGACCCCCATGCAGTTCAGCGGCATTCGCCTGGCGCTGGCAGTCATTCTGTTTATCGTGGTTGGCGCGGTCACGTTCCTGCAGGGAATGGAAGTGACCCAGGCGCTCATGTATACCGCCATCGGCGGATTTATGGGGTATCTGCTGCCGGGCATCTGGCTTGGACAGCAGATCAAGAAGCGGAAAAAGGCGATTGTCAAAGCGCTGCCCGATGCGCTCGACCTGCTGTGCATCTGTGTCGAAGCCGGTCTGTCGTTCGATCAGGCGATGCAACGCCTGACCGAAAAATGGGACGACCCGCTCTCCAGGGAGTTCAAGCGCGTGCTTAGCGATACGCGGCTCGGACGTCCGCGCCGCGATGCGATGAAGGATATGATCGACCGGTGCGGCGTTGATGATGTGCAGACGTTTATCGGCGCAGTGATCCAGGCGGAACAGCTCGGTGTGTCAATTGGGCGTATTTTGCGCATTCAGTCGGACCAGATGCGCATTCGCCGCCGCCAGCGCGCTGAGGAGGAAGCGCATAAAGCGCCGATCAAGATGCTCTTCCCGATGGTGTTCCTTATCTTTCCGGCATTGTTCATTGTTATTCTTGGTCCGGCAGTGCCCCGCATTATGAAGTCGTTTAGTGGACTGTAAGGCGAGCAATTCTTGAGTGGGCGCCAGACATCGTTACCAACGATTATTGAAAATGTTACCCGTGGTACGGTAATTGCCGACCGCGCCGAAGTGGCGCGGTCGTTGCTTGCCCGCGGACGCGGTTTGATGGGACGCACGGCATTGCCCGCCGGGTACGGACTGATCCTGGTTCCCGAGTCGAGCATTCATATGTTCTTTATGCGCGTGCCGATCGATGTGCTGTTCGTTGATCGACAGCACCGGGTGATCGGTGTGCGTGAGGCGCTGCCGCCATGGCATCCATTCGCCGGCGTGGCGCCCTGGCGCGGGCATTATGTCGTCGAACTGCCCGTCGGCGCCATCCGCGCCAGCCGCACTGAAGTGGGGGATGAACTGCGGGTGACGCCGGGTATTTAGATCATGGTATTTGTCCCCCTGCGCAACAACCGCCTGATTGCTGCTGCGATCTTCATTGCACTGCTGCTTCTCTACCTGCCGACTCTGACACAGGTGCACACGTTCGATGCGCTGTCGTATGTGACGAGCGTCGAACGTAAACCGTGGACAGAGTTGTTCCACCCGCACCATCTGGCGTATGGTCCGCTCGGTTCGTTGATGCTGGCGTTGAGCGGCGCGCTCGGATACGATGGCGGTGCAGCATTGCCGATGCAACTGGTGAACACCGTCGCCGGCGCGTTTGGGGTGGCGCTGCTCTACCTGACGGTGTGCACAGCAACCGGACGCGACGATGTGGCGCTGCCGGCTGCGCTGTTGACGGGTGTGACGTATGCCTACTGGTACTACGCTATCGAAATCGAGGTCTATACGCTGGCGACGTTCTTCCTGATCGTCTGCCTTGCGCTGCTTACGCGCCCGACGTCATGGACTGCGCGCCAATGCCTGGCATTAGGCATTGCCCAGGGTGGCGCAGTGCTGTTCCATCAGACGAATGTGTTGCTCTGTGCGCCCATTGTGCTGAGCGCACTGGCGGATCTGCGTACAGCCCGGAATATCGATGGCGTCGGTACAATCGTCGGGCGCTGGGCCAGGTATGCAATCGCGCTGATGTTGATCGTAGCGTTGCCCTACCTGTATGTGATGCTGGTCGTCAGCAATTTTCGCACCATCGATGAGATGCTCGCGTGGTTGACGGAATATGCACGCACCGGCTGGTGGGGCGGTCCACTGACTGTCGAGACCTTTACCAGCCTTGGCGCCGGTCTGAGCGATACGCTGGCACAACCGTGGGGCGGTTGGTTCTTCCTCGCGCTCGGCGGGATCGTGGCGTGGGTGTGGGGTGGATATTCCCGCTCGCCAGATGACGATCGGGATAGCGTGCAGAAAACCCGGGTTGCGCTGGCGCCGCTGATTGCCTGGCTTGCGACGTATGGCGCATTTTTCGCCTGGTGGGAGCCGGATAACATCGAGTTCTGGATTGCCAGCCTGCCGCCAGCCAGCCTGCTGTTTGCCACAGCACTCGCGCGGGCGCGCCCGTGGAGCGCGCCGGTCTGGGCATCCCTGGCAGTTGTCGGGATCATGGCGTGGGTCAATTACAGCTCAATCGTTCAGCGTGGCGATCCGGTGACCGACCTGCAACGTCTGATCGCACGTGAACTGGCAGCGCGTAGCACGCCTGCCGATTTACTGATTGTTCCCGACGGATTGCAGGAACTCTACCTGCCCTACTATGAGCGCCGCGAGAACTTTCTGTCGCTCAACCAGGCGCTGTTCGAGAGCAGCGGATCGTGGGATGGCGCCTGTGCGGCGATTCGCAGCCGGATCGCGACCGCACAGCACGCCGGGGCTGCGGTGATAATCGCCAATGAAGCGCTCCGTCCGCCATCGCGGGTGCTGAACCGCCACGGCATCACGCAGTCCCAGGTGGATGCATGCTTTGCGCCATACCACGCGACACTGGCTGACCTTGCATTCACCGAACCGCTCCCTTCCTACTGGCGGCTGCCCTCTGCAACCGAGATGGCGCTGGCGGACGGATGGACCTTCGAGCAGGATACGATGGGCTGGCAGGCATTCAACGTCACCGATGAACGTCTCGACGGGGGATGGCGCTTTCAGTCCGGCATCGACCCGGCGCTGGTCAGTCCGCTCTTGAACCTCGATGCCCGTCAGGTGATTGCGATTGAGATTCGGATGGCGAACGGCACGCGCGCTCGCGACGCACAACTCTTCTATGCCGGCGTCAACGGTGCGTTGACCGAGGAACATTCGGTACGCTGGGAACTGGCAGAGACCGCCGAGTCTCTGACCTACACCATCGATCTCCGGGAGGCGCCGGGATGGAATGGCGTCATCACCCGCCTGCGGATCGATCCGGTTGGAAGGGGTGATGGCGATGAGATCCGTATCGAATGGGTGCGCCTGCAGCTGGCGCCGCAGTCGGGGAGATAGCGCCGGCGACGTATGACGAGCGATGCGTCAGGGAAATCTGAATGTCAACGCGCGCTCCGGGTGCGCCAGACGATCAGGGCGATTACTGCAGCGATGATCGGAATACCGGCAAGCCAGTAAGGGAACAGAGGCGCTGCGCCTCCGGGTATCACGCCGCGACGCCCTCCCCACGGCGTGACGGTTGGCATCGGTGTGGGGGTCACGTCTTGTGCCAGCACACTGAACGGCAACAGCATCCAGATCAATGCAGCAATCAGCATCGCCAGCGCAACCAGAAGCGCCAGGACCGGTGGAGAGCGAAACAGGCGCATAAGATTACCATCTACAATCACGACTATGACCAGCACCCGGCGCCGGCGCATCAACGCACTCGCGTTCGTGTCGCCGCACGCTGGACGGCATAATGCCATCTGCAGAACGCCGATAGATTATAACAAATGTTCGCTGCTTTTTGCACCCCGAGGAGCGCCGGAGCGTGCGTATTCAGATTTGGGGTAAAAGCATTCGCGCAGCGACGTTGCATTGCAACGTCGCTGCGACCGCACCCTCGATTCCAGGAGGCGTGTGAACAGGTACCGCTGGCGCCCGTTCTGCCCTTTGACGAGATCAGGAACCGCGTAGCAGAGGCTTCGCCGTGAGCCTTTGTCCCAACGACTCGCGAGCTTGCCGGGCCCCGATCCAGGCCGGGACGAGGGCGGCAGGCTGGAGGCGCCCCCTGTTGGGGCTCTAGGCAACAATCAGTCAGATACCCAATCCTCAACGGATTGGGCTTGTCCTTCCAGATTTCGTAGCATCGGTTGACCCACCAACCTGACGCGCCCCCCCGTCCCCACCACGTTGTGGAGGGGACGGGGGGGTGGAACGGAGGACCATTGGCAGGCTGACAGGCTGCCAGATTGGTACAACCCGTCAAGGTTTTACGTGGCAACGTGGCAACGGAACGTTCTTGCCACAACCGCCAACCTTGAGTTGATACGGTGCGAACCGTTGCTCCGCTGTACCATCGGAGTGTCTTGCACAAGGACAAATGTACCACAAAGAGCGGATGTTGGCAAGCGGAAGCAGCACACCACCGTGGGCTGAAGCCGCTGAAGCGGGGGGCGTTCATCCCACCGCTCCCCCCCTTCCCCCCACGAAGTGGGGGGGAAGGGGGGGTGGGCTTCCCGCCCTGAAGGGTAAACAACCGTGAACACAGTCGAACCGGCTGTCCTTGACACGACAACCACACCTGCTAGAATACGTTCGTCTGGGTACGCAACAACCCTGTCCCCGGCGGGGAGAGACGGTGCACTGCATCGTCTCCGCAGCGACATTGCATCGTCTCCACATCTCCACGGCAACGGTGCTCTCGGAGATCGATATCCGAGCGCCAGGGGAAGGAACAGAGCAAGCGGACCATCGTCACGTTCTGGATAGCAGAGGACAACTATGACCGGCGCCGAAGCCACCCCAAACAAAGATGTAGAAGCGCGCATTGCATCACTGTTGCAGCAGATGACGCTGGCAGAAAAGGTTGCGCTGCTGGCGGGATCGAGTATGTGGACGACCACGCCGATTGAGCGACTGGGCATCCCCGCGATCAAGGTGACCGACGGACCGAATGGCGCGCGTGGCGCCGGCGGGTTTGTCGGCGGAACGGTTACTGCGGCATGCTTCCCTGCCGGCATTGCACTGGCAGCAACGTGGAATACTGACCTGTTGGAACAGATCGGTGAGGCGCTGGCAGAAGAAGCGCAGTCCAAGGGAGCGCATCTCCTGCTGGCGCCGACCGTCAACATCCATCGTTCGCCGCTCAACGGGCGCAACTTCGAGTGCTATTCCGAGGACCCGCACCTCTCAGCGCGCATTGCTGTTGCGTATATCACCGGCCTGCAGCGACGCGGCATAGGCGCGACCGTCAAGCATTATGTCTGTAATGACTCTGAATTCGAGCGCAATACGATCAGTTCTGAGGTTGACGAGCGCACTCTGCGCGAGATCTATCTGCCCCCCTTCCGCGCAGCCGTTCAGGAAGCGAAAACCCGGGCAGTGATGGCGGCATACAATCGTGTCAACGGCACGTATGCCAGCGAACATCCCGTGTTGTTAATCGATATTCTCAAACGGGAATGGGGATTCGACGGCATCGTCATGTCCGACTGGTTTGGCACGAAGAGTGTTGTTGAATCTGCCGCCAATGGACTGGACCTTGAGATGCCCGGACCGACGCGCTGGCGTGGTGAACGGCTGATTGCCGCCGTGGAAGGCGGTCAGGTAAGTCTGGCGTCGATTGACGAATCGGTCCGCAGGATGTTGCGCACTATTGCGCGGACCGGAGCATTCGAGAATCCGGAGATTCGCCCTGAGCAGGCGATTGATCGCCCTGAGCATCGTGCACTTATTCGCCGCGCTGCTGCTGAAGGAATGGTGCTGCTCAAGAATGAGGGCGGCATTCTACCCCTCAATCGAGCAAACCTGTCATCGATTGCCATTATCGGACCTAACGCGAAGACGGCGCAGATCATGGGTGGCGGCAGCGCTCAGGTCAATGCCCACTATGCTGTGCCTCCCTACGAAGGAATGGTTGCGCGACTCGGCAACGAGACGCTGGTTAACTATGAAATCGGATGCACGAACCATCGCAACCTTCCACGGCTCGACATTGCATATGTCACCTCAGACAGCAGCGGAGAACGTGGGTTTACGATCGCCTACTACAACAATGACGACCTGGCTGGTGAGCCGACGTATCAAACGACAACCACGAGCAGCGAGCATGTCTGGCTTGGCGATGTGGCGCCGGGCATCGATCCGCGCCAGTTTTCTGCACGCCTCACTGCACGGTTCATCCCTGCTGAAAGTGGTACACATACGTTCAGCCTGATCAGTGCCGGCTTGAGTCGCCTCTTCATTAATGACGTGCCGCTTATTGACAACTGGACAAACCAGACGCGCGGCGATGCCTTCTTCGGCGCAGGCAGCGCCGAAGTCACGGCGTCAGTGGCGCTGGAGGCCGGACAATCATACGCACTACGCCTGGAGTACAGCAACCGGGGCGCAACCATGCTCGCTGCCGTGCGTCTCGGGTATCTTCCACCAGTTGCGGAAGATGCCATTGAGCGCGCAGCCAACGCTGCAGCTCGCTCTGATGTCGCGCTGGTGTTCGCCGGGTTGAACGCTGACTGGGAAAGTGAAGGACGCGATCGCCCTCACATGGACCTGGTTGGCAGGCAAAATGAACTGATCGAGCGGGTGGCAGCCGCCAACCCGCGCACCATCGTCGTCCTGCAAACCGGTTCACCAGTTGTGATGCCCTGGCTGGGAAAGGTAGCAGCCGTCGTACAGGCGTGGTATCCCGGTCAGGAATGTGGACATGCGATTGCTGATGTATTGTTTGGCGATGTTAACCCATCAGGGAAACTGCCACAAACCTTTCCGGTGCGACTGGAAGACAATCCGGCGTACATCAACTATCCAGGCGAGAATGGGCGAGTACGCTATGGAGAGGGCATTTTTGTCGGTTATCGCTACTACGAGAAGAAAAAGATCGAACCGCTCTTTCCCTTCGGCTTCGGTCTGTCGTATACCACATTTCGCTACGACAACCTGCGCCTGAGCGCCGATGTTATCGGACCTGATGACCAGATCACAGTCCAGGTTGACATTACCAATACCGGTCCGATCGCCGGGCAGGAAGTGGCGCAACTGTACGTGCGCGACACTGCTGCGCGTCTCACCCGACCGGAGAAAGAACTGAAGGGATTCGCCAAAGTCGCGCTGCAACCGGGTGAGACAACGACGGTCACCTTCGTTCTTGATCGCGATGCGCTGGCATACTGGGATGACTCACAGCACGCCTGGGTTGCTGAAGCAGGTGTGTTTGAAGTCCAGGTAGGCAGCTCATCACAGGATATTCGGGTGGGTGCGGCATTCCGTCTCAGTGAGACGACGACATTCGGCGGACCGGCAAAACCGCCGGTGAAACTGAGTGTTGATTCGCCGGTCAAACTCCTGATCGAACACGACGCTGCCCGCAGCATCCTGGAGCGGTATTTGCCCGGCTTCGTCGAACAGGCTGGCGTTGGTGTGATGATGGGACTGACGCTGGCACAGATGGCAGGGTTTGCACCAGACAAGATGACACCTGATCGACTGGCGGCGATCGCTGCCGATCTGGCGCACATAGAGGGTTGAGTGCATCGGTCACACGTCAAGGCGGGGAAGATCCGAGATCAAGGATCGGCGGCAGTATGGCTGTCGCAAGCGCCATAATACCAGGTATCGTTGACAATGCCACACTGCCATATGCGATTTCAGGTTTTGTGATGCCAGGCGTAGTACTCCAAAATCTAAAATCAAAAATGGTATGAGCTGCCGCCCCGCCGACGCAAAAACACCGTTTTACGATAAGTGTTCGTGCTTACCTGAGCGCGCCCTTCGCGCCACCGCACCGATTGCCATCCCCAGCAGCGCATACACGACGAGAGAGAGCGGCGCGAGTGGAAGAGCTGTCGCCAGGTCATTGGTGAGAAGATTGACCGGAAACGCGAGATAGCCGATGGCGCCATAGACCGGATCGGTGCAATACCAGGGTCCGGGAGCGACAGGCGGAGCGATGCGCAACGGAAGGCACTGCAGAACAACCGCCAGAACGCCTCCCAGCGCAAGCACGCCGGTGATCAGACCGGCAATCGCCCCTCGTTTTGCTGCATTGCTCATCATAGTCTGCCACGAGCGGGCACAGGCCCATCACGAACGATGTCCCGCTGTCCGCACATCAGTGACTTCGAGCGTTCATCGCGCCCCATGGGCGACAAAGGCAGACTGCCCTTCCATACACCCCTTTCGACGACAAACTGCTTGTGGACGGGTCGTGCATGAGCGAAACAATACGTATTGAGCGTTTCATCATCCAGCGCCGCAATCAGGAGCTGGCGAATTGTGGCAGTGTTGTATGCCATATGGTGATCCCCTCCCTGTAACAGCCCAGCGTCCTTCGGACACACAAGCCTCAATGGGCAGGTCTTCTGTCCGTGTCTGGCAACAATCTGCTGCACAGCGTCATCTGCCAAGCCCGACGATCAGCGCACGCTGAGGCGGAATGTCAGGCAGTGCATACGCGCTGATCGATCCATCGCTGCCAATGGTCAATGGCGGAAGGTTCCCGCTGCCAAATAACAGGTCAGGAGTGTAGACGCCGGGATTGAGCCCGCTCTGCCGGGTTGAGACGGTTACGCCGGAGAGTGGGCTGGCGCTGAAGTTGATCACTACCAGCACTGTGTCGTCGCCGCTGCGCCGCAGGAACGCCGCCGCGCCGCCGGTTGCGTTCAGTGCGGTGAAATCGCCTTTGCCGAGCGCCGGACGGGTGGTGTGCAGGCGGATGAGGATCCGATAGACGTTGAGCAGCGAGTCGGGATCGGCGTCCTGCGCGGCAACGTTGACCGTCGGGAAGTCGCTCTGCGGCGCCTGCCAGGGCGAACCGGTCGTAAATCCCGCACCCGGTTCGCCAGTCCAATGCATTGGCGTGCGAATGAGTTCATCGGGCTTCGTGCCCTGCATACCGATTTCTTCGCCGTAGTAGATGAACGGGAGCCCCGGCGATGTCAGCAGCGCGATTGCCGCGACGCGCGCCTTGCCGGCATCGCCGCCGAGAACTGTCATCACGCGCTCCTGGTCGTGGTTGGTGAGAAATGGCGCCCAACGCTGGTATGGCAGGCGGGTCAGCGCTTCTTCCACCGCCGTCAGGTACGGTCCCGGCGCGCCGGTGTTTGCAGAGCGCAGGATTCCTTCGGCAACGCCAAACTCGAAGTAGGTGTCGAGCTGGTCGGGGTAGTAGGGTGCAAGCGAACCGGCGCGTCCGCCAAAGACTTCGCCAACCGTAAATGTTCCCGGTTTGATGCGCTCAATAGCCGCTTCAAATGAACGCATCCAGGCGTGCGTCTCGCGCGTGCCTTCCTGCTCGGGACCATTTTCGACCACGTGCTTGATCGCATCGAGACGGAACCCATCGACCCCCATCTCGTTCAGCCAGAATGCTGCGATCTTCTCCGCTTCGGCGATTACTTCCGGGTTACGATAGTTCAGGTCGGGCATCTCGGCGACGAAGACGCCGTAGTAGTACTCATTCCGCGCCGGCGAACGGTGCCATACCTGTTGCCCCCACGGTCCGCGGTAGCCGGGATTGACTGCGGACCAGATGTACCAGTCGCGGTATGGGGACGATGGGTCGTTCAGTGCTGAGATGAACCACGGGTGGGCACTGGAGGTGTGATTCAATACCAGATCAACAATCACCCGGATGCCGCGACGGTTCGCTTCTTCGATCAGCCGCTTGAAGTCTTCGTTTGTGCCGTAGTCTTTGTCGATCGTGTAGTAGTCAATGACATCATACCCGTGGTAGCTTGCCGCCTCGGCAACCGGCATCAGCCAGATGCAGTCGACGCCAAGATCGGAACCGCTGGTTGGGTCGCCGTCGTTGATGTAGTCGAGTTTTGCAATCAACCCGTTGATGTCGCCAATGCCGTCACCGTCGCTGTCGTAGAACGAGCGGACGAAGATTTCATAGCAGACAACAGTGTCCCACCATCCTTCCGGTAGTGGTCGCGGTTCTGCCGTCGGTCCGAGGGTGATGGTTGGGAACGGGGTCGGCAGCGGGACGGTGGGGGTCGCATCTGCGGGGGATGGCGCATTCGCCGCCATGGTGGCGAGGAGTGCCGCTTCCTCGCTCAACGGTGTGGCGGACGGCGCGGCAGGCGGTTCGGTCGTTGCGGGTGCAGCTGCGGGAGACGCGCCACAACCGGCGAGGATGATCAGTACACTTAGAAAGAGGGTAAGAACAGGCGCTTTCATTGGTCGTCGAACAGGGGCTTTTGCCCAAAGGCATACTTTTCCGCCGTCGCCCAGTAGCGCGAAAAGCGGCGGAGGTCCAGGCGTCCAGTATACGCCAGAAATGGCTCAACCGGCAAGACAGCGACGGGCGCTTCGTGACGCAGGCGATCACAGATCGCACGAAAACGTGGGCTGGGGCTGAAAGCAGTGACGATGCCGTCAGCGGCATGCTCACGGACAAACGTCAGCACTTCAGATGCCACATCCCCGCGCCGGATGACAACCGGCAATTCGAGCAGACACTCGTAGATGAAGACGATCCGTTTCAGCGAAATGCGCCATTCTTCGAGCAGGGCATCGTCCCAGACCCAGATCGCTGGTGTGCCCGGATACGCCTGGAGCGCCGGTCCATGCGGACTCAGACAGTCGCCGTGGACCCAGACGATGGGACGGAAAAACGATTGGAGTGTCATCCGGGTCTCCTTTGCATTGCTACAGTGCACGCCATGATACGGCGCTCTCTTCCAGTTGAACAACGCGCTCTTCATCTGGCGTATGCAGGTATGCGCGACCCTCAGAGCGGTCCAGTTCCTGCATCCAGCGCATTGCATCAGCAACTCGCGTGGTGATTGCTCGCATAATGTCGGGCGGATTGCCGGGTTCTGCGAGGCTGGCTGCCTGGAACGGCTCGGCAAACACAACACGCACAACCGGTGGACGATAGGCAGGGATCAGCACCTGTAATGTCGCCGCTGCCCATTCGCGGTCGCGTCGTTTCCGGTACAGGCGAGGGATTGGATTGCGCAGCGCAGCCGCCGAAATCGTTCCACCAACCGCGACCGGCAACACGAGCGCTTCCGGCGCCAGCCGTGCAAACAGGGTGACGCTCTCCGACCAGTTCGCCAGTGCATCGATGGCATCGGGCATCACCAGCGGGTCTGGTTCGATCTTGCCGGCAGGGTAGATCAGCGCAGCGCCGCCCCGCCGAAGATGTGCCGCAATTGCGCGCATACCACTCATGCGTCCACGGCTCTCGCCCTCTCCTTCTGGAATGAAGACCAGGCGCCTGCTGATATTCGGCAACAGGCGCAGCAACCTGCGTTCTGCGGCAATCACCTTCAGATCGGGACGTGAGAGCGCAACAAACAACGCCATTGCGTCGGACATGCCGGGATGATTCGAGAGCACGAGCAGCGGTCCGCGTTTTGGAACATATTCTGCACCGTAAATTTCGAGCCTGCGCGCAAAGGTGTGCACGATCCATGATGCGCCAAGATGCAAACCGCATGACCCGACCATTTGTTCGTATGCCAGGATTTGATGGGCGAAGCGGCGCGCAGGGAGCCAGCAGATCAACTCCAGCAGGCGGCGTCCGAATCGGATGCGGTCGAGTTTGAACGACGCAATGAGGTCGTCGATATTCAGGCGGGTCAGCGCGTCGAGTTGTTCAGGATCGCGCTCCTGGCGCAACGTGTAAAAGCCCATGGCACATTCATCTCGCAGCGTCGGCTGCGTTCGGAAAGAGTCGCCGGTTCAACGCTTCGTAGGTCCCTTCAAAATCGCAGCGCCCATACAGCGGGCATGTCTGGCAGTAGATGCCATTGGTAAAGCGCTCCAGATTCTCGCGGTTGAAGATATACGGTTTATGGCTGAAGGTGCTTGCCACCCACTGCCATGAAAGATTGTTGCTCGCCGGGTCGCCGTCGAGCAGGTGTTCAAGAAACCAGCGCGCTCCCGCCTGCCATGCGATGCGTCGCCAGTGTACCACATAGGACGCCATCCACATGCGCGCATGGTTGTGCAGATAACCGGTGGTGCGCAGGTCGCGGCTGAACGCATCGATACACGCCAGCCCGGTGCGTCCCTCGATGATGTCGTCTGGCATCTCGGATGCGTAATCAGCGGTGCGGAACCCGGTCTTGTACGGCTCCTGGTCGCGCCAGATGTCATCGCCGAGGCGTTCGTAGAGTCGTTGCCAGTAATCGCGCCATCCGAGTTCACTCACCAGTTTGGCTGCATCGGCGTACCGTCGAACTCTGCTGAGCGCAGCATCGCGTACTTCTGCCAGGCTCAGAACACCGTGGCGGATGTAGGGTGACAGATGTGTCACTGCCCCATCCAGGTAATTCCGTGTGGCGGCGTAGCGTCGCGGATCGATACGACGCAGACGCGCCTCTGCCTCCTGCCATCCGCCGCGCGTTGCGCTCACTTCATCGCTGCGCGCGGCTGCCTGGGGGAACTCCCGGCGCAGATAGTCGATCAGGTCGTCACGGCTGTCAAACTCACGGCGCATATCTGCAGACATAGGCGAATCTCCACATGTTCTGTTTCGGCGGCGTCAGATCACCGGTGAACACGTTTGTTATGTCGCCGATACTTGCGACAGGCATCGCTGCAGTACTTTACTTCGTTCCAGTTCTTTGCCAGGCTTTTGCGCCACGTGAAAGGACGACCACACGTCGCACAGACTTTTTCGGGCAGATGCTGTTTCTTGACTCCTCGCATGGGTTTATGCCATTTTAGATTTGAGATTTTAGATTTTAGATTGTCTTGTAATGCACTCGGATTTTCTGTAATAGGGTGATTTGGAGCGAGCGATCACACGAATGGTTTTTTGATTTGTTGATTTTTCCTCACTTCGCAGCTATCAGTATTCTATGTTATTTCTTGATTTTTGAACCTGAACTATCATTTCTTATCCCGGTTCCCAGTTCTTGATTGCTGGTTACTGGTTTTCAGTTCCTGGTTTTCAATCTCCCCAAGCACCATCTCCGCCTGCTGTGTAATCGCTTCGCGTTCAGCGTCATCGAGCCGCGCCAGACCCAGCACCGCCGGACCGAGTCGTGGATTGGCGCGCAGTGTCGTTTCGTGCCGGATGAGAAAGTTCCAGTAGAGAACATTGAACGGGCAGGCATCCGGTCCAGTGCGCTGCTTTGGATCGTAACGACACCCCTTGCAGTAGTCGCTCATCTTGTTGATGTACGCCGCCGAGGCGATGTACGGTTTGGTCGCGGTCAATCCGCCATCGGCGTTCAACCCCATGCCGATCACATTTGGCTGCATCACCCAGTCGTAGGCGTCGATATAGTGCGCCAGAAACCAGTCGTTGACCTCTGCGGGGCGGATTCCAGCCAGCAGACAGAAATTGCAGACCACCATCAAACGTTCGATATGATGGGTATAGCCAGTCGCAATCGCGCGCTCGATAACGTGGCGCAGGCAGCGCATGTCGGTTTCGCCATTCCAGAAGAAGCGCGGCAGCGGACGTGTAGACTGCCAGGCGTTGGCATCACGCAACCCGGGCATCAACCGCCAGTACTGCCAGTAGATATACTCACGCCAGCCGATAATCTGGCGCACGAACCCTTCGACCGACTGGATCGGCGCGACGCCGGTGCGATATGCTTCCCCGGCAGCCTGCACCATCTGCAGCGGTTCGAGCAGACCGATGTTGATGTAGGGGGAGAGCATCGAGTGGAACAGTACATCGTGCGCCGCGCTCATTGCGTCTTCGTAAGGTCCAAACGCCGCCAGACGGTGCGTGATAAAATCGGCGAGCGCTGCTTCTGCCTGCGCATGGGTGACGGCGAGCGCAAACCCGGTTGCTGTGCCGACCCCGCCTCCACGCGCTTCAACTTCGTCCATGACCTGGCGCGTGATGGTGTCCGGCTCGAAGCGCAGTGGCGGCGGCGGCGCAACCGAACGTGGCAGTGGACGACGGTTCAGCCGGTCGAAGTTCCATTCCCCGCCGGTCGGCGAACCATCTGGCTCGATCAACACCTTGAAGCGGCGGCGCATTGCGCGGTAGAAACGTTCCATTACCACACGTTGCAATGGTTCGGCATCAGGGAATGGATTGTGCTGCCCGGTGAGAAACTGCGTGTTGGGGAGCACCTCGACCGGAATACCAAGCGCCTGACTCAGATGGTTCTGCTGCAGGCAGCGCGTCTCATATTCGGCGGATGCCATTGTCACCAGGCGTTGCGACCGGTGCTGTTCAACGTGGCGTCGGAGACCCTCGATAAACGACGGCGCGCGCACCTCATCGACCAAGTACCCCTGCGCGCGCAGCGCCGCCGCGTAATGGCGCATGGCGCTGAGGATCAGGACAATCTTCTTGCGCTGGTAGGGCATCTGCGCAATACGTGCGTCACTCTCGACCAGCACAACGCGCGTGTTCTGTCGTCCCGCCTGTGCCTCGACTGCTGCAATCGCCGGATGAGTGCGGAGCAACTGGTCGCCGAGAATCCAGACAGTCACCGGTGTGTGTTCCATCTCGACGCTTCGTTCCGTAGATTGACCATTGAAAAAGGATACGTCAGGAACGGAACGATGGATGGTTCCGCTCTTACTCGATAGTCGCTGCGACGTGACTAATTCAGGTATACCCTGGCAGGCGGGTTTTGCCCGGTTGGGGCACGGCGCCGGAGCGCGCCCGCGCGCTCCCCCAGGTTCGACGGGTGCGTCCCGAGACGTTACCCTGCCAACGCAAAAGCGCCACGGTTACGGTACGTGTCAACGTTTCCAAGACAGACGAGTCTTTGAAGTGTTGTCGAATCGTGGTATAGTACTATAGAATACACATACTTGAGGATAAACGTGTGACAACATTGCTCCTGATTCGTCACGGCGCAAACGACATGGTGCATGGCCGGCTTGCCGGTCGTCTCCCCGGGGTACGGCTGAACGAGGAAGGGCGGCGTCAGGCGGCCAATCTGGCAGCGCGTCTGGCAGACCTGCCGATCGAGGCAATATACTCCAGCCCGCTCGATCGGACGGTTGAAACGGCAGAAGCGATAGCAGCGCCGCGTAATCTGCCAATCCGGTTAGTTGAAGCGCTGCAAGAGGTCGATTACGGCGAGTGGCAGGGCGCTGAATTGAAGGAACTGTACAAACACGAATTGTGGCCCGGCGTCCAGCACTATCCCAGCGGCACGCGCTTTCCGAACGGCGAAACCCTGGGCGAGACACAAATACGCATCGTCTCCGCGCTCGACGCGCTGCGCGCCCGCCATCCGAAAGGAATAATCGCCGTCGTTTCGCATGCCGATGCGATCCGCCTGGCAACGGCGTATTACATTGGCATTCACATCGACCTGTTTCAGCGGCTTGAAGTCGCTACCTGCTCGGTGACGGCAATCGGGTTCACCCGGATGGGGCCGCGGTTGCTGGCGTACAACGATACCGGTTCGCTGGCGCATTTGAAGCCGAAGCCGGAAGAGGCCCAACCCGCAGCCGCAGAAAATGCGCCCTCACCCGAGCAGGCGCCCGATGCAACCAGCGGCAACGGCGTTGCCGCGCCAGCCACAGAAGCGACCGGTCCGGCCTCGCTGGCATAGCATCGTGTCACAACGTTGTAATGGCGTACCACTATGGCAAAGTTTACCTATGATCTCGATCCGGTGACACGCATCACGGCAAGTGCAGTCGGTCCGCCCGGGCAGCGCGTCTTCTACATCCAGGCGCGCCGTGGACGCGAACTAGTGTCGCTGATTGCAGAGAAGGAACAGGTTCGTGCGCTTGCGCATGCAATCGATCGCCTGCTCGAGGAACTGGCGGAGAACAACCCCCTCCTCTCTTCTTCCGATGATCTCCTGCTGGTCAGTGATATGAATCTGGAAGAACCGATTGAGCCGCGTTTTCGTATTGCCCAAATGGGGATTGGGTACGATGCCGAGCGCGATATGGTCATCCTGGTCATGCAGGGATATCGTGAGGAAGAGAGTGAAGAAGAGCCGCCAACCGCGCGTTTCGGCGCTTCTCGCCAGCAGATGCGTGCGCTCAGTGAGCATGCAGCGAATGTGGTTGCACGTGGGCGCAAGATCTGCGGCAACTGCGGGCGACCAATCGATCCCGACGGTCACTTCTGCCCACAAATGAACTGATATGAGCAACGAGTTGAGCGTTGGCGAAGTGCTGGCGCTGCTGGCAAAGGGCGAAATGAACGTTCAGGGCATGATGCCCTGGAGCAGCAACTACACGCTGCTCGTCACTGTGCGTGACGGCGATCTGGAGGGGCTCGCCGTGTACAAGCCGCGTCGCGGTGAGCGTCCTCTGTGGGATTTTCCGCGCGGGACGCTGTGTCAGCGTGAATTTGCCGCTTTCCTGCTCAGCGAAGCGCTCGGCTGGTCGCTCGTTCCGCCTACCGTCCTGCGTGACGGTCCGTATGGATATGGCTCGGTGCAACTGTACATTGACTGCGATCAAGACGCGCACCTGTTCACCATGCAGAAAGAAGGCGGCTACGATGACCAGCTTGCACGCCTGGCCGCCTTCGATATTCTCTCGAACAATGCCGACCGCAAGAGCGGTCATTGTTTGAAAGGCACGGATGGTCGACTCTGGGCGATTGACCATGGCATCTGTTTCCATGCCGAACCAAAACTGCGAACGGTGCTGTGGGACTTCGCCGGTGAGCCGATCTGCGCAGAGATCATGGCGGATCTGTGCGCACTGCGCGAAGAAGTGCGCAGTGGCGGGCGTTTCATTCGCGCCATTGAAGGGCTGCTCGCCCCCGAAGAAGTGCGCGCCTTCCGCCGTCGCCTCGACCGCCTGATCGACACCGGGTGTTACCCCGATCCCGGCCCTGCACGCAGCATCCCCTGGCCTCCCGTCTAGCAGACGAGGCGCCGTTCCCCTCCAAACGAACGATCAAGTGTCCTCTGCATCCGTGGTATAATCACTGCTACCTGTTCCTTCCATCACAATCACGACATGCGACCGTCGATGACGCGGCCGCCGGTGGGTGTCGAGCCGCGCATGTTTCTGGACTGTTGAATTCTGGAAGAAAGGGGAGAGTGTAGCGTGGACGCACAATTGGGAACAGAAGGGCGCCCCGTGCGCATTGCTATCATTGGCGCCGGTCCAGCCGGGTTTTACGCCGCTGAAGCGTTGCTCAAGCAGCCCAATCTTGTCTGTCTGATCGATATGTTCAATCGTTTCCCGACGCCATATGGGCTGGTACGTGAAGGCGTCGCACCCGATCATCAGTCGATCAAGTCGGTGACGCGCATCTATGATCGGATCGCTGCCGATCCGCGTGTGCGCTACTTCGGGAATGTCACCTTTGGGACAGATGTGACCCACGAAGACCTGAAGCAACTCTACGACCAGATCATTTATGCAGTCGGCGCGCCGTCCGACCGGCGCATGGGCATTCCCGGCGAGGATTTGATCGGCAGTTATCCGGCGACCGCGTTTGTTGGCTGGTATAACGGGCATCCCGATTATTGCAGCATGACGTTCGATCTGTCGCACGAACGCGCGGTAGTCGTCGGCAACGGCAACGTGGCGATCGATGTGGCGCGCATTCTGGTCACCAACCCCGACAAACTGGCAAAGACCGATATTGCCGACTATGCGCTCGAAGCGTTGCGCCAGAGCAAGATCCGCGAAGTCGTGATGCTGGGGCGTCGCGGACCAGCGCAGGCGGCGTTCACCAACGCGGAAATCAAGGAACTTGGCGAACTGGAGGGGGTCGATGTCATTGTCGATCCTGTCGACCTGGAACTCGACCCGTTGAGCGCCGAGCACGTGAAAACGGACAAATCGGCGGCGCGCAATGTCGAGATTCTACGCTCCTACGCCGCGCGCACCGAACATAACGCGCCCCGACGCATCCGAATGCGTTTTCTGACGTCGCCAGTCGAACTGATCGGCGAGAATGGTCGCGTGGTGCGGGTGAAGGTGGAGCGAAACGAACTGGTGGTTGACAGGCAGGGTAGTCTGCGCGCAAAAGGGATTGGCATCTACGATATGATTGAAGCCGGGCTGGTGTTGCGCTCGGTTGGCTACCGCGGCATACCGCTGCCGGGAGTGCCGTTCCAGGAGGGGTCTTTCATTATTCCAAACGTCAACGGGCGCGTCATTCGACCGCGTGATGATGAGGTCGTCCTTGGCGAGTATGTGGTCGGCTGGGCGAAACGCGGTCCTTCCGGCGTCATTGGAACCAACAAACCCGATGCGGTTGCAACGGTTGCATCAATGGTCGAAGACCTGCCGAAACTGCCCGGCATTCCTGACGAAAACCGCGATCCGGAACGGATTGTTGCACTGCTGCGCGCTCGAAAACCCGATTTCGTCACATATGAAGGCTGGAAACGGCTCGACGCCTACGAAACTGCGCGCGGCGCCGAACAGGGACGCCCCCGCGTCAAGGTGACGACCGTTCCCGAGATGCTGGAGGTTATCAACGGGAAGAACCCGTAACGTTCCTTCACCCTTCTTCGGCTGAAGAGGTATCGAGCAGGGTGATGACGCGCGGGCCGGTCTGACTGAAGACGCACCCTTTTGGATATGCGCCACAGGTGCAGCCGCGCCCGCTGCCTCCGCAACCGGCGACGGTCGTATCCTTCAGGCGACCTTTGCGAACCCAAAAGGCGATCATCCCTTCGAGCGCACCCGCTTCGATCTGAAGCCGCTGGCTCAACTCATCGAGTGATACCGGTCCGTTTGCCTGTTCGATCGCGTCGAGAATCTGGTAGAGCATCCTGTGCACCTGTTATATTGATTACGTGATTACGAGATACTCTCGCGACCACGTTTCACGTTCCACGTTTCCAGGTTCCCACGTTCGCACGTTCCCACGTTCCAGCCCGCCAAGACCCTTGAGGTCGGGACACGTGCGTACCGGCTGGTTCGACCATTCCGCCAGCCAGGGGACATGGCAGAACACAATCACCGACGTGAGACCTCAAGGGTCGGGCGCGTTTTCCACGTTCCACGTTCGCACGTTCCACGTTCCCAGGTTCTCACGTTCCAGCCCGCCAAGACCCTTGAGGTCGGGACACGTGCGTACCGGCTGGTTCGACCATTCCGCCAGCCAGGGGACATGGCAGAACACAATCACCGACGTGAGACCTCAAGGGTCGGGCGCGTTTTCCACGTTCCACGTTCGCACGTTCCACGTTCCCAGGTTCTCACGTTCCAGCCCGCGTCATACCAGTTTCATGTAAACACTATGCGCGCGGCGTTGCATCAAAACCCACCCGGACACCGTGCGCGACAATCTACAATCTAAAATCTCCAAATCTAAAATGGTATCATCCCCCCACCCTCAGCAGCACCCCACCCTGAAACACGATGAACGCTGCCAGCCAGGCGATGGCGAATTGTCCGAGCAGACTGATCAGCATCCACGATGTGCCAAACTCATGTCGATTGGCTGCCAGCGCTGCCACACACGGCGTGTACAGGAGTACGAACACCAGAAATGCCAGCGCCGCCAGCGCTCCATGACCGCCGCTGCTCGCCGTGAATCCGGCGCGAATGGCGGATGCCAGTTCTTCTGCCATCGGTTCGTCCGCCGCCTCGACCAGATTGATGCCTACAACCCCCGGTATAGCACGCAGCGCATCACCGATCGCTGCACCAAAACCGCCAGCGATGACGGTCAGGTCCTCAACGAACGTCACCGGTTCGTCAGACGGGGTGACCTCTGCCTCTCCGCTGCCGTAGACCTGCGCCAGTGTGCCGACGACCACCTCCTTGGCGATCAGACCGGTAACCAGCGCACCGCTTGTTTCCCATCGACCAAAACCAAGCGGCGCAAACACTGGCGCTGCCCCATTCGCGACTGTAGCAAATGCGCTCTGATCAACCGACGTGTCGGCAAACCGCCCCTCGCCGCCAACCGGAATGGCGAGCAGCAGCCAGACAACGATGCTGGTTGCCAGAATAATTGTCCCCGCTTTGCGGATAAACGACGACGTGCGTTCCCACATCTGGCGCCAGACGCCATGGAGTGTCGGCATCCGATACGGCGGTAACTCCAGAACGAATGGCGCCTGTGGTTGATGGCGAAACAGGGTGCGTCGCAATAACGCCCCCATGCCAACCGCAACCGCAATGCCCGCGAGGTACAACCCGAAGATCACCTGCCCTGCCTGTGCAGGGAAAAAGATCATTGCAATCAACACATACACCGGCAATCGCGCGCTGCAACTCATGAACGGAACCAGAAGACCGGTGAGGATTCGGTCACGGCGGCTATCAAGCGTTCGCGTGGCATAGATCGCCGGCACCGAGCAGCCAAAGCCGACAATCATCGGCAGAAAACTCTTGCCATGCAGACCGAGCGCGCGCATCAACCGATCCATCACAAATGCTGCGCGCGCCATGTACCCGGAGTCTTCCAGCAACGCCAGTGCAAAGTAGAGCATCAGCAGCACCGGCACGAACGCCAGCACCCCACCGACGCCGGCAACCACACCATCGATCACAAGCGACTCGATCCATCCGCCATTTGCGCCAGCCAATGCCAGCAGCGCCACCATCCATCGGCTGACCGGACCGCTCATCACACTATCGAGCCAGTCCACAAACGGCGAGGCGACATCGGTTGTCAGTTTGAACACCACCCACATCACCGCCAGAAAGATCGGGATCCCCAGCCAGCGATGCGTCACCACGCGGTCGATGCGGTCGGAAAAGGTCACCGGCGATACGGATAGACGGCGCACCGCCTGTGTGGCAATGGTGTGAACGAAGCGATACCGCTGGTCAACAAGCGCGACATCCAGATCATCACCATAGGCGATGCGCAATCGTTCCAGACTTTCCTCCAGCGCTGTCGCGATGGTCGGACCGCCAAGGCTGCGAATGGTGTGCATCAGCGTCTCATCGCCTTCAAGCGCCTGGATCGCCAGCCAGCGCGGCGGGTAGACATCAGCCAGCGCTGGCGTGCGCGCGAACAGGTCTGCCAGACGGTTCAGTTCTGTCTCGATCAGCGGCGGGTAGCGAAACGGCGCCTGATCGAAAGACATCTCAAGCGTTGTCATCACGCCACCTCTTGTGCTTTCTGATGAACCTCCCGCCGGGCAACCAGCGTTGCCAGCGTCGATTTCAGCAATGCCATCCCTTCCCCTTTGCTGGCGACCAGTGGCACAACCGGCGCACCCAATCCCCTGGCAAGCGCATCAACATCGAGTGCTATCCCTCGCTCGGCTGCAACGTCGATCATATTCAACGCCACCAGAAGACGGGCGCCGGTTTCGAGCAGTTGCGCCGTCAGATACAGGTTGCGTTCCAGGTTGGCCGCGTCCACGACATTGATCACAAGATCGGGACGGTTGCGCACGATGAAGTCGCGGGCGATCTGCTCCTCGAGCGAACGCGCCGCCAGACTGTACGCACCGGGAAGATCGACAATGGTGACCATCTGGCCGTTGAGGAGCAGTTGACCCTCCTTTCGCTCGACGGTCTTGCCAGGCCAGTTACCGACATGCTGCCGCAGACCGGTCAGCGCGTTGAAGATAGTACTCTTGCCGACATTCGGATTACCGGCGAGCGCCACAATTACACCTGTCATCAGGAAGCCTCCGTTTCCAGCACAGCGACGAGCAAAGCCTGCGCCAGCGGATATCCGAGCGCCAGGCGTGTGTCGCCAACAGCAATCATCAGTGCGCTGCCGCTATCGGCCACAACCGACAACTCGACGCCGGGAACGAAGCCGAGTTCCGCCAGACGATGCGCGGTGCGCTGGCTGCCGCTGACGCTTACCAGCTGCGTGCGCACTCCCTGACCGACGAAGAGGAGAGGAAGATGATTATGCATGTGCATCGATCGGCTCCACCTGAATACAACGCGCGTCGCTCTTACGCAACGATAGATGATACCCCTTGATTGTTAGTTCGAGCGGATCACCGAGCGGCGCCAACCCCGTCAACGTCACCGTTTCACCGCGGATGAGCCCCATGTCGAGCAGCCGGCGCCGTAATGTGCGGTCACCTCCCACTCGCACAATGATAGCGCTGCAACCACGGGCCAGTTGATCAAGCGTGACAGTGGTCTCATTGGACATATGCGCATCCTTCTCAAGAAATGTTCTGGCATTCCTCATGGAAATCGGTCAAACAGTTATGGTGCGCCTTAACTTCTGTTATACAGACTCGTGATCATGACAACAAGTAGCAAATGAACAACTGTGAGGAAAGAAAAAGTGACTCGTGCAAATGGGGAGTGTAGAATGTGCAAACGCAGGATGCGAGATTGGGTGATTGGGTGATTATATGATTGGGTGATTGCGGGGCAGATGACGGATGACCCGGGTCGGCAGCCTCATCTGGGGGAGCAGCAGCGGCACATCGTCAACTCGTTCTGTGTGTACGATACGTTGCGCATTCATTCCACGAGCCCGCCAGACGCTCCGAACCCTGTCCAGAAATAAGCGAACGGTAAGTCGCAATCTCATAATCACGTAATCGCGCAATCACGCAATCACGTAATCACGCAATCACGTCATCGTATAATCTCATAACCTCAACATGCGAACACAGGATCAGAGACCCGGCAGCGCCACACCTCTTCCCTGCTCAACCCGCCATCTCCCGCAGCTGAGCGATGATGCCCGGCAAGACATCGAGCACAACATCCACATCGGCGTCGGTATTGTCGCGTCCAAACGTAAAGCGTACTGCACCGGGAAGTGCAGAGGCGACCTCCGGCGCTGTTTCCAGCCCGGTTGCGCGCGCCAGGGCAAGCAGCACGTGCGACGGCTCTAGCGAGCCGCTGGTACAGGCGGACCCGCTCGAGGCAGCAATGCCGTACTGATCGAGCAGCAACAGGATGCTCTCGCCTTCCACTCCATCAAACGACAGACTGGCATTGTTCGGCAGGCGGCGTGTTGGATGCCCGTTGAGGCACGCGCCTGGAACCCGCTCCAGAACCCCTTTCACCAACCGGTCACGCAGGCGCGCACAGTGAGCGCTATCGCTGGCGCGGCGCTCCTCCGCCAGTCGCAGTGCCGTCGCCATACCCACGACGCCAGGCACATTCTCGGTGCCTGCCCGTCGGCGACGCTCCTGCCCGCCGCCGGTGATCTGCGGCAGCAGCGGCGTACCACGACGGACATACAAAGCGCCGACGCCCTTAGGACCGTAGAACTTGTGCGCGGCAATGGTCATGAGATCAACATTGAGCGCACGCACATCGAGCGGCAACGCACCCGGCGCCTGCACCGCATCGGTATGAAAAGGAACGCCTCGTTCACGGCAGATGGCGCCAAATTCGGCAACCGGCTGAATGGTACCGATTTCGTTATTGGCATACATGATTGACACCAGCACCGTATCCGGGCGCAGCGCAGCACGCAGATCGTCGGGCTGCACCAGACCATTCCCATCAACCGGCAACATGGTCACCTCAAACCCGAATGCCTGCAAGTGTTCGACAGTATGGAGCACCGCATGATGCTCAATCGCACTGATAATCAGATGCGCGCCGCGCCCTGCCTGACGCTGCGCCAGCGCGACGCCGCGGATCGCCAGATTATCGCTTTCAGAACCGCTGCCGGTGAAAATGATTTCGCGAGGCGAAGCGCCCAGGATCGATGCAACCTGATCGCGCGCCTCATCGAGCGCATGCAATGCAGCGCGCCCGGCGCGGTAGATGCTCGAAGGATTGCCAAAATGCGTGGTAAAGTAAGGCAGCATCGCCTCGAGCACCGCCGGATCGACCGGCGTCGTCGCTGCATGGTCGAGATAGATCAGTCGTCCAGTCACACATTCCTCACTTGTTCCAGGGCATTTCCAGACCGTGCGCTTCGAGCAGCGCCCGATCGGCGAGCAACGCCGTCACGCAACCATCGGCGACGACGCGCCCTTCGTCCACGATGACCATCCGGTCGAACAATTCCTGCACCATCGCCATGTCGTGCGTTGAGACCAGCATCGTCAACGGCAATCCACGCAGCAGATCGATCAATCCGCGTCGCGCGCGCAGATCGAGACCGGCGGAAGGCTCATCGAACGCGAGAATGTCTGGTTCCATCGCCAGTACCGTCGCAATTGCGATGCGCTTCTTCTCCCCCGTACTCAGGTGGTACGGATGCCGCTCCTGATACGCGCTCATCCCAACCATGGTCAGCGCCCGCTCGACTCGCGCGCGCACCTCGTCCGCTGCAAGCCCCATGTGCAGCGGACCGAACGCCACATCTTCGAAGACCGTCGGCGAAAACAATTGATCGTCGGGATCTGGAAGACGAGCCCCACCCGCGCGCGCACCTGTGGCAGGGTATGGTCATCCACCTGCATGCCGGCGACTTCGATCCGCCCTTTGCCGCGTAGAATGCCATTGAGGTGCAACAGCAGCGTGCTCTTGCCGGCGCCGTTCGGTCCGACCAGTGCCACCTTCTCGCCGCGTGCGATGCGCAAACGGACGCCTCGCAACGCCACGCGCCCATCAGGGTAGGCGAAGTGCAGATCGTTGATCAGCAGCAGCGGTGCAGCGGGTGCGGAGAGAGATGCGTCAACGGCAAGATTGGAAAGCAGCATGGTCGTGATCTGACTGTCAAGAGTTCCTCAATCATATTGTAGCGCGCTTTGCGACCGTTGGCGAGAAGAAGCGGCAGGGTGCGCGTTCTGACTTAAGAACGGGACGGGAAACGACCGACCCTTGAGGTCTCTCCGCCAGCAACCGATTGCCTGCCACCGCACCACGCCGGCACAAGGTTCCCGCCGTGCGATGCGCGCGTCCCAGTCCTCATGTCTGAAATCGTCGGGGCAGCGGGACGCGCCCCTGGCGAGCCCGTTCGCGTCCAGGCTGCACCCTGTCGGGGCACGGCGGCGCCGCGCCCCAACCGGGCAACGCCCACCGGGCGCATCGCCGATATTCGATAGCCTCACCCCCGCATCCCCCTGCTTGCAGAAGAGTTTGGGGGAGGCTATCGGCTGTAATACCAGTTGGAATTGAACAAAGCCGCATGCCCACGCTCACCAGGGCGCACTGCAATGCCATCATAGCAATCTCCAGTCCAAAATCCACAATCTAAAACAGCAGAGCATTTTTGCGCACTTAGTTTGACATCCCCTTCTGCTGCGGTATAATACCAGAAGACGCGAGAGATGGTAGTCAATAACCGCGCACAGGCGCAGTAGCTGGAACGAGGAGACATGTCATGCCAACGCTAGGGGTTCCCGAACTGGTTATCATCTTGATCATTATTCTGTTGTTGTTCGGCGCTTCACGCATCACCGGCGTCGCCAGCGCACTCGGCGGCAGCATCAAAGCGTTCCGCAAAGCCGTGCGCGACGATGATGTTCCTGCCAGCAAGGCTGAAGCGAACGAGTCGACGGACAAGAAAGCCGAAACAAAGGTCTGACGCCCCTGCTGTCCACCCGTGGCGCTGCGCGATAGATGCGGCCCGTGCGCAGACGCGCTGACGCCAGCCGCAGTGTGATTGTTTCGCTCTGTGGCTGGCGTTGTTGTGTTTGGTTTATGGTTTATGGCTGGCGACTTTTACGACTACGCTCGAATCTACGTGCAGGCAGGCGATGGCGGTGATGGAGCTGCGACCTTTCGCCGCGAGAAGTATGTGCCGCGCGGCGGTCCTGACGGCGGCGACGGCGGGCGTGGCGGTCATGTGTACCTGGTAGCCGACCGGGGGCTCAACACACTGCTGCCCTTCCGTGAACGCACGCACTTTACTGCTGAACGTGGCGGGAATGGCGGAAGATCGCGCAAACATGGACGCAACGGCCGTGATGTCTTCATTCGCGTGCCCGTGGGTACGGTAGCGCGCACCGTTATTGATGGCGAGACGTATAGCGTCGATCTCGACGCTCCTGGACTTCGGCTGCTCGCTGCACGCGGCGGTCGCGGCGGGTTGGGGAACGTCCATTTTGCCACGTCGAGTTATCAGGTTCCGCGTATCGCTGAGCTGGGCGAGCCGGGTGAACGCCGCGAGATCGAACTCGAACTCAAACTCCTTGCCGATGTTGGGCTGGTTGGTTTCCCAAATGCAGGCAAATCCACCCTGCTGTCGGTGATCAGCGCGGCGCGTCCTAAAATTGCCCCGTACCCGTTCACGACGCTGCAGCCCAACCTGGGAGTTGTCGAGGTTGGCGAGTTTTCATTTGTCGTGGCAGACATTCCCGGCCTGATCGAAGGAGCGCACCGCGGCGTCGGATTGGGGTTCAGTTTCCTGCGCCATGTTGAGCGCACTCGCCTGCTTATTCACATAATCGATGCCGCAGGCGTCGATGGGCGCGACCCGGTGAGCGACTTTCACGCCATCAACGAAGAGTTGCGTCTCTATCAGCCCGAACTTGCCCGGCGGACTCAAGTGGTTGCGCTGAACAAGGCCGATCTGCCTGAAGCGCAGGCGAATCTGGAACGTCTGCGCGCCGCCATCCCGCTGCCAGCACACGATGTGTTTGTCATCTCAGCAGCAACGCGCGCGGGAGTGGACGCGCTCTTGCAGCGTATCGCCGCATATCTCAAAGAAATGCCCGCGCCGCACCGTGAGCCGCGCGACGAAACACTCACCTGGCCCGTGCCGGAGATCGATGAACGCCTGTACACTATCGAGCGAACGGTCGATGGCTGGCGAGTACGCGGGCGCCGAATCGAACGCCTGATCGCAATGACCAACTTCGCCCAACCAGATGCGCTGATGCGCATTCAGCGCGTGCTCGAAGCGAGCGGCATTGGGGCGGCATTGCAGGAAGCCGGCATCCAGAACGGCGACGTGCTCTATATCGAAAAAGCGGCATTCGACTGGGAAGATGGAGAAATAACCTACCGCATGCCGGGCGTCAGTTAAACCGGATCTCAATGAAGTACAATACGACCGATCGCAAGCGGATGAACCATGATGTTCAGAAGGAGCCGACGGTGAAAAAGACAACAGAGGCAACCACAGCCGCATCCGTCGCTCATGCTCCTCCTCCAATCCGTCGCCGCCGAAACGCGCCTGCTGGCGCACTGCTGCCTCTCTTCGACGCCTGCCTGATTCTGGCAGGGTTTGCCATTGCTTACCTGATGCGCTACGAACTCGACTGGCCCCCGCCGTTCGATCAACTGGTGCGTGAGGTGCAGGCACAGAACTTCGTGCCGCTCAGCGCCTTTGCGCCATTCGCGCTTCTTCTGGCAGCATTGCTGATCGTTCAATTCGCCATGCGCGGACTGTACCGCATGCCACGCACCGCCGGCGTGCTCGACCACGCCAGTATTATCGTCGGATCGACAACGACCGGCATCGCCATCCTGATCGTGGTGGTCTTTCTGTATAAGCCATCGGAGTTCTACTCGCGCCTGATCTTTGCGTTTGCCTGGGGAACAATCATTGTGCTGCTCGCCGGATGGCGCGCCGCTCTGATCGGGATACGCCGCTGGCGCTGGGTGCGTGGCATCGACCGTGAACGTGTGCTGGTGGTTGGCAACACGGGGTTGGGGCGGGAGGTGATGGAGAGCCTGGTGGCGCAACCCGACCTGGGATATGCGCTCGTCGGATTTCTCGATGATCGCGAGCAGGCGCCCAACCGACGAACCATGCATTTTCGACAGATTGGACGGATCAGCGATCTCGAGACCTGCCTGCGCGGCGGGGATATCGATCTGGTCATCCTGGCGCTGCCATTTTGGGAACATCATCGCCTTCCCGACCTGGTGGCAACCTGCCGCTACGCCGGAGTCGAGTTTCGTGTCGTTCCCGATCTCTATCAGTTGAGTTTCGACCGGATCGATATCGGCAATCTGAGCGGCATTCCGCTGATCGGCTTGAAGGAAGTCTCGCTGCGCGGCTGGAACCTGGTGATGAAGCGGGCGATGGATCTGGCGCTGACGCTGTTCATATTGCCGCTGGCAATCCTGCTGGGAGTGGTGATTGCGATCATTGTGCGCCTCGACTCGCCGGGACCCGCGATTTTCCGCCAGCGCCGGATTGGGCGTGATGGACGCCCATTCATCTGCTACAAGTTTCGCACGATGGTCGTCGATGCCGAGGAACGCAAAGCCGAACTTGCCGCGTTGAACGAAGCCGATGGCCCCCTCTTCAAAATGCGAAACGACCCGCGGATGACGCGCGTCGGGCGCGTGCTGCGACGTTACAGCCTCGATGAAATCCCTCAATTGTGGAATATCCTGCGCGGTGAGATGAGCTGGGTCGGGCCACGCCCGGCGACGCCGGAAGAAGTGGCGCAGTACGAAGACTGGCATTACCGCCGGTTGATCGTCGTCCCCGGTCTGACCGGACTCTCGCAGGTGTTGGGGCGCAGCGATATTTCATTCGACGAGATGGTGCGGCTCGATATCTTCTACACCGAAAACTGGACCCCCGGCATGGATCTGCGTATTCTGCTGCAGACAATCCCGGTGGTCATTTCCGGGCGCGGGGCGTACTGAGGGGGCAAAAGCGGAAAGACAAGTCGTGATGGGCTGAAAGTTACCGGCAGGACGATTGAATGATCAGCGTCGTCCGCACCGATAACAGGTTGTTCACGACTGTGATATGCAGAGTCACGGCTTCCTCACTGGAATACAGTACCATACCAGCGATGCATAAAGAAGTTGAGGTCGTATGTCTATGCGTGTCCTGATCACCGGCGGCGCAGGGTTTCTTGGCTCTCATTTGTGTGACCGATTTCTGGCGGAAGGTCATACTGTCGTTGCGATGGACAATCTGATCACCGGCAGCACCGACAACATTGCCCATCTCGCCGGACATCCGCGCTTCAGTTTTATCAAGCACGACGTGACGAATTATATTTTCGTCGAAGGACCGCTCGATGCCATTTTGCACTTTGCCTCGCCCGCTTCACCGGTCGATTATCTTGAGCTGCCCATTCAAACGCTGAAAGTCGGCGCTCTGGGAACGCACAAGGCATTGGGGCTGGCAAAAGACAAAAAAGCGCGTTTCCTGCTTGCATCGACCTCGGAAGTGTACGGCGATCCGCAGGTGCATCCGCAACCCGAAACATACTATGGGTACGTCAACCCCATCGGTCCGCGCGGCGTATACGATGAAGCCAAACGCTTCGCCGAGGCAATGACCATGGCATACCATCGTTATCACGGCGTTGAGACGCGCATTGTGCGTATTTTCAACACGTATGGTCCGCGCATGCGCCTCCGCGACGGTCGGGTCGTGCCAAACTTTATTCAGCAGGCGTTGCGCGGTGAGCCGCTGACCATTTATGGAGACGGCTCGCAAACGCGATCATTTCAGTTTGTCGATGATCTGGTGGAGGGGGTCTATCGCCTGCTCTTCTCCGATGAGGTCGAGCCGGTCAATATTGGCAATCCTGGCGAGTTTACCATCAAAGCGTTCGCCGAACTGGTCAATGAGTTGACGGGCAACACAGCTGGCGTGGTGTACAAAGATCTGCGCACGCAGGACGACCCGCAGGTGCGCCAGCCGGATATTACGAAGGCGCGCACGATTCTGGGGTGGGAACCGCGCGTTGATCTCGAAGAAGGGTTGCGCCGCACGCTCCCGTGGTTCCGCGACGAGCTGCGCAAACGCGGAGAATTGTCATAAGATAAAGAAGAACCAGACGGAAGAGTTGCACTTGCGTGGAGTCGTTGCTCGTAATCTCACAATCTCCTTCCTCTCGGACGACGATCACGGTCTGGATGGTCGCCATCACGCTGGGGGCGCTGCTGGCGCTTATTCCGCTCGAGATGCTTGCACTGCTTGCGGGTACGGCATTGGCGCTGGTTCTGGCGCTGGCGCATCCGGTCCTGGCGGTTGGAATGGCGGTGCTGTCAGTGCCGGTACAGGAACTGGTCGTTCTTCCGGGAGGGTTATCGGTCACACAGGCTGCGGTGCTGTTGACGCTGGGGGTATGGACGCTCCATACCCTGGCGCGCGCTGAGCAACGTATGCTTCCTGCCGATCTGCTGCTTCTGTGGGGCGGGTTGCTCTTCGCGCTGCTGCTTTCTGCCAGCATAACCCCGTATTCGCGCACAGAGGCGCTGCGCGAGACGTTGCGCTGGGTGGTGGTGGCAGTCATCTGGATGGCAGCGGCGAGCACGATAACCCGGCGCTGGCATGTGATCTACCTGCTGGCGTGCCTGTTGCTCGCTCCTGCAGTGTGTGCCGGTATTGGCATCGTACAGTTCGCCGCTGGCGACGGTCCGCCGAGTTTCCGGATCGCGCCTGACCTGCCGTATGTGCGGGCATATGGCACGATCGGTCAACCGAACTCATTTGCGGGATACCTGAACATGGCATGGCCGCTGGCGTTCGCGATGGCAATAGTGAGCACCGGCAGCGCCTGGCGGCGCGGGGGGCGACGCGGTCTGGCCGTTGTGAGTCGCTGGATGCTGGCAATATTCCTGTGGAGTATTACCGGCGTCGTTCTGCTGGCGCTGCTGGTTTCGTTCTCGCGCGGCGCGTGGATCGGCGCTGTCATCGGAGCGCTGGGTATGGCGCTGGGTCTGGGACGGCGCGCGTTGCCGGTGTTCCTGGGGCTGGCGGCGACAGGCGCGGCAGTGGCGCTGCTCGCTATCACGGGCATCCTGCCCGAAGCGCTGATTGTGCGCCTGGCGAGCATCTGGCAGAGTATGGTCTGGTTTGATGCGGCAGCGGTGACTGTAACGCCGCAGAACTTCGCGGTTGTCGAGCGCATGGCGCACCTCCAGGCAGGGTGGGACATGTTCCGCGCTGCGCCGCTGTTTGGCGTCGGGACCGGCAATTATTCCGTTGCATACCCGGAGTTTGCGGTTGGCGCCTGGTATGCCAGTCGCGGGCATGCGCACAATTACTATCTGCACATGGCGGCGGAAGCAGGCATTGTCGGCCTCCTGGCGTACCTGGCGCTGATCGGCGGGGTGATACGGCAGGCAGTACGAGCGCTTCGACGCACAATTGATCCTGTTTTGTACAGCGCGGCAATCGGCGGATGTGGTATCATCGCAGCAGTAGCAGGGCATAACCTGTTCGAGAACCTGCACGTACTCAACTTTGGGATTCAGCTCGCGGGTATATGGGCAGTAATTGGCGCGATTGCGCACCATACTGAAGACGTTCAAGCACGATGCGCTATCTCATCACGGGTGGAGCAGGGTTCATCGGCAGTCACCTGAGCGATGCGTTGCTGGCGCGTGGTGATCAGGTGGTATGTGTCGATAATTTCAACGACTACTACGATCCGGCCCGGAAGCGTCGCAATATCGCGCGCGCGCTGACGCATCCCGGTTATACGCTGATCGAAGCGGATTTCCGAGATGCGGCAACCATGGATCGCGTCTTTACGCAGTATCGGCCGCAGCGGGTGGCGCACATCGGCGCCATGGCGGGTCCGCGTCCATCGATGCGCAACCCTGCACTCTACGAAGATGTCAATGTGCGCGGTACGCTGACTATTCTGGAAACGGCGGCGCGGTATGATGTCGAGGGTCTGGTGCTGGCGTCAACATCATCGGTGTACGGCATGTCGCCAACACCCTGGTCGGAAGAGTCGCCGACCGACCGACCGCTGTCGTACTATGCTGCCACAAAGAAGGCTGCGGAGGTGCTGGCATACACGGCGCACCGACAATACGGCATACCGACGCGGATTGTGCGCTTCTTTACCGTGTATGGCCCGCGTGGACGGCCCGATATGACGCCGCATCTATTCGTTGATGCAATGGTTGCAGGGAAACCGATTACATTATTCAATGGCGGTGTGGGCGTCTATCGCGACTGGACGTATATTGGTGATATTGTGTCTGGTGTGATTGCGGCACTCGATGCGGAGTACGCCTTTGAGATCTTCAATCTGGGGCATTCGAGCCCGGTCCAGTTGATCGATTTCGTCACCACTCTGGAACAGGTGACCGGACTGCGCGCGAGGATTGTGGCGCAGCCGCTGCCGGCTGCCGACCCGCCGATCACCTATGCCTGCATTGACAAGGCGGCGCGAATGCTCGGGTTTCAGCCGTCTACGCCGCTGGAAGAAGGGCTGGCGCGTTTTTGGGAGTGGTACCAGGGTGAACATGGCGCCTGAGCGGAGGGGGGCGCACCCTCCTCAACAGTAATACGATCACGGCAGGATTGTTTATGCGTTGCAAGGAGAGGAGATAGTACCTCCAGGCGCACCCTCCTCAACAGTAATACGATCACGGCAGACTAATGGAAGTTCCGAAGGGACCACGAGAGGATGGTTCAGCGATGATCAATGAACGAGTCGGCGCTGCAGGCGCCGAAGAGGCGGCCAACCCAACCGAAACCGCCGACGTCCACGAAGTCGAACGTCAGGGGTTCTCGCTGGCGAAAGCGCTGCGCAACCCGCGCACCCTCATCTCGTTTGCGCTGGCGATTGCCATCGTTGTCTTTGCTGTACGCGGCTTCGATATCGATGTTCAGCAGACCTGGCAGTACATGCGCGGCGCCAATGGATGGCTGCTTCTGGCTGGCTTCAGCATCTTCTACCTGACGTTTCCGCTCCGCGCCCTGCGCTGGCGTATGCTGCTGGAAAATGCTGATGTGCCGGTGCGCGAAGGGCGCAAAAGCTGGGCATCGCTGCCTGCACTGATTGAATATATCTATCTCTCGTGGTTTGCCAACTGTGTGGTGCCAGCCAAACTCGGCGACGCCTATCGCGGCTATCTGCTCAAACGGAATGGGCGGGTGTCGTTTTCGGCGACGTTTGGCACCATTTTTGCCGAGCGTCTCCTCGATATGCTGGGGCTGTTCGGATTGCTGGTGCTGTCGGCGTGGTTTACGTTCGGCGCGCGGATGCCGGAAAGCACCCGGATCGTGTTCGGCTTTGGCGCGCTGCTGGTGGTCGTCATCATCAGCGGTCTGGCAGGGATGCGCTGGTTGAGTCCGGTCATCCGGCGGTTCATCCCAAAACGCCTGATCGGTATGTATGGCAACTTTGAACATGCGGCGCTGCGTTCGTTTCGCCCGGGTATTCTGCCCAAACTGATCGTGCTGACGTCCGGCGTCTGGCTGCTCGAAGGAATGCGGCTCTATTTCGTGATCCAGGCGCTCAGCCACGAAGGGTTGTCGCTGCCGCTGTCGGCGATTATCTTCGTTGCGCTGGCGTCGTCGCTGCTGACCGCCATCCCCTTTACACCCGCCGGTCTTGGCGTCGTCGAAACAGTGATCACCGGCGTGTTGACCTTCTTCAAAGTCGGCACGAGTCTGGGTGGTGCGGTGACATTGCTCGACCGGGTGATCAATTTCTGGAGTATTGTCGTGATCGGGTTCGTCCTGTACCTGATCAGTAAACGCAGGTGACGACAGGCGACCGCGCATGCACGTCGGCATCGATTTTACGGCAGGTGCATGGCAGGGGGCTGGCATTGGGCGGTACACGCGCGAACTGATCAGCGCAATCCTGGCTCAAAGCCCCACTATTCGCTTTACCCTGTTCTATGCTGCCGGTTTTCCGGGTACCAGTCCCCCGCCCTACCTCCATGAGGTGCAACGCCTCTGCACCTCCCATCCGCATACCCGCGCTGTTCCCATTCCGCTGCCGCCTCGTCGCCTGACGCAGCTCTGGCATCGGCTGCGCCTTCCTCTCCCCATCGAATGGCTGACTGGTCCACTCGATATTGTGCATGCACCCGATTTCGTGGCGCCACCGACGCGCGCCCGCACGCTGGTGACCATCCACGACCTGTCGTACATGGTGCATCCGGAGTGCGCGGTTCCTGGCGTGGCTGCATTTCTGCGTGACGCGGTGCCACGCGCCCTGCAACGCGCCGATGCCATCGTCGCCGACTCAGAATCGACCCGGCGCGATCTGCATCGCCTGCTGAATATCGCCCCTGAGCGTGTGTCTGTAGTCTATCCAGCGGTTGACGACCGGTTTCGTCCGCTGCCGCCGGATGTGTGCGAACCGGTGCGCCAGCGGTTGCGCCTGCCGTCGCGCTTTGTTCTGTTCGTCGGGACGATCGAACCGCGCAAGAATCTGGTGCGCCTGCTGGAAGCCTTCGCACGCATCGACCCGACCACGCTGCCAGATGACAGCGATCGTCTCTTCCTGGTGATTGCCGGTCGGCGGGGATGGATGTATCAGCCGGTGTTCGAAGCCATCGAACGCCTGAATCTGCGGGATCGGGTGCAGGTACTCGATTTTGTGGCGGATTCTGACCTGCCAATAGTGTATAATCTTGCACAGGTATTCGTGTATCCCTCGATCTACGAGGGGTTCGGCCTGCCGCCGCTGGAAGCGCTGGCGTGTGGAACGCCGGTCGTCACGTCCGACAATTCGAGTCTCCCGGAGGTGGTGGGCAATGCCGCCCTCCTGGCGTCTGCCGATGATAGAGACGCGCTCTCCGACAGGATAGCCCGCCTGTTGAGTGATGGCGCACTGCGGGATCGATTGCGGCAGGCGGGGCTGGAACAGGCGCAACGGTTTCGTTGGGAAGCGTCTGCCCGGCAGATTATCGAACACTATCACTCGTTATCAACGGGAGCATCGCATGAGGCGCCAACCAGAGCTTTCCGGTGAAACGCTCAACTCCGACGAGATGGAGAGCCGTTCTCTGCTTCTTGCCAGGTTGCTGTCGCAGATCTTCAACCCGGTATTCGTCACCATCGCCGCGTATCTGTTGGTCGGTTTTCAAACGCTGGACGAGGCGGGGCTTGCATGGGTCGGCGGCATTATCGCTTTCCAGACTGTGCCCTCCGTGCTGTATTACCTGGTGCGCTTGCGCCAGGGCGGGTTCAGTGACGCTGATGTATCGGTGCGACACGAGCGCAATGAACTGTACGTTTTCGGCACGGTATCGGTCTTGCTGACTATTGCGCTGCTGCTTGTGCTGGGCGCGCCGCGGCCGTTTCTGACGCTGACGATCGGGATGCTGGGCATCGGGATCATCTGCGGTCTGGTGAATCTGATCTGGAAGATCAGTATGCACGGCGCGGCAATCGGCGCACTGGCGACCCTGGCGCTTATCTATTCGAGCATGCTGGGCATTGTGTTCTGGATATGCGCTGCCGCCGTCGCCTGGGCGCGGGTGCGGACGCGCAACCATACGCCGGGGCAGGTGATCGCCGGTCTGGCAGTCGCTGCAATGGTCGTCACTGTTTCATTTCTGGCGCTGGCATAGGTTCGATGTATGACCCCGAAGGACGCCGCACTGCCGTTCATTCTGTCCCTCGATGTTGGCACATCTGCGGTGCGTGCGCTGCTGTTCGATGCGCGGGGCTGGCGCGTGTCTGGAGTTGATGCGCGCGAGCCGGTGATGTTGCGCACGTCTCCTGACGGCGCTGCGGAGATCGACGCCAGTGCGCTCTTCGATGCCGTAGGGCGTTGCCTCGACGTGGCGCTGGCGCAGTCTGCCACACTCATTCCTCCCAATGCCATCGGTGGCGTTGCCGTGACCACCCTGGCAACGACGTTGCTCGCACTCGACAGCGATGGCGTTCCCCTGACTCCGATTGTCACCTATGCCGATACGCGCTGCGCTGCGGATGCGGCTGCGCTGCGCACACGCCTCGATGAGCGTGACATCCATCAACGCACCGGATGTCTGTTGCGCACCAGTTACTGGCCCGCACAACTTGCCTGGCTGCGCCGGACTCGCCCGGCGCTCTTTCGTCAGGCGGCATCCTGGGCAACACTCGGCGATTATCTGGAGTTGCGCCTGTTCGGTCGGCGGCGCATCAGTTATTCTGCCGCTTCCTGGACAGGGCTGCTCGACCGCACGATGCTGTCGTGGGATCTCCGATTGCTGGGCAATCTCGGCATTCGACCCGGGCAGCTGGCATCCCTTGTGGATCGGGATGCGCCGATCGCAGGGCTTCTCCCGGAGCATACGGCACGGTGGGCAGAACTGGCCGAGATTCCATGGTTCCCGGCCATTGGCGATGGCGCCGCAGCCAATATCGGCAGCGGATGTGTTGGTCCGACCCGTGCCGCCATTACGATTGGCTCTACTGGCGCGTTGCGCGTGGCCTTGCCGGAGGTGGAACGTGTTCCGCCTGGTTTGTGGTGTTATCGGGTCGACCGTCATCGCGTACTGCTGGGCGGCGCCACCACGGAAGGCGGGAATGTCGTTGCATGGTTGCGCGAGACGCTGCGCATCGACGAAGACCTGGACACGCTTGATAGGGCGCTGGCGACGCTCCCGCCCGATAGTCACGGGCTGACGATCCTGCCATTCTGGGCGGGTGAACGCAGCCCCGGCTGGGCTGGCGCCGCACGCGCCGCAATTGTCGGTCTGTCGCTGGGGGTTGGTCCGCTCGACATTCTGCGCGCCGGGATGGAAGCCATCGCATACCGGTTCGCGTTGATACTGGAACAGATCGAGCATGCGGGCGTCACACCGTCGATCTTTGTTGCCGGCGGCGGCGCGTTACTATCCTCGCCTGCCTGGATGCAGATCGTGACTGATGTGTTAGGGCGACCGGTGATCGTTGCTGCAGAGTCCGAGGTAAGCGCCAGAGGTGCGGCGCTCCTGGCGCTTGCTGCACTGGGTATAGCCGTAGACGAAGAAACGGTTGCAGCACACGCCGCCGGATTCGTCCCCAATCCGAACAATCACGCGCGCTACCGAGCGGCGATTGCGCGCCAGCAGGCGCTGTACGACAAGATCGTTCAAAGGGATGAGGTCACAGGGTAGAGCCAGGCGCCTTTCATACCATTTTAGATTTTGGATTGGAGATTATCGCGCAGGGCGTTCTGATGCGATTCGACGGAACTCCGTTTGCGGAGTATTCAAGTGAAATTGGTATCACGTCTTCATTATCGTTTCGCCTGTCGTTCCGGCATCGCCAGTACCACCCCTTCGAGCGCGAGTTGGGGATTGACATTCTCGCGCAGACGTTGCGCCGCCAGCGAGATACCCGACACGAAGGCATGAAGATCGGGAATGGCGTACTGCGCCGCTGCTGCGGTAAGGTCGTGGCGGCGATCAATATGGACGACCGCCTGTGGACAGCCGGCAGCAGTCAGCAACACATCGCGCCACCAGCTCTGCCACAGGTCGAGCGTCTCGAACACCGCCGTCTGATCGCCGGCGCGATAGGCTTTTGCGCGTTCTTCTGCCCAGCGGAGCCTGGCTGCCAGCGGCTGGTCGGCAAGCGCCAGCAGTTCCGCCAGTTGATCCTGGCGCGCTGCCAGTTCATCCGGCGCATCGATCATGCGCAACGCCCATCCAATCCGTCCGCCGCTCCAGGCTGCCAGAAGTTCAGCATCGCCAGACGCCAGGTTGTACTTCTCGCGCAGCGCTGCCGCCACCTGCGCGCGGGGCAACGGGCGCAGGCGCAGCAACTGGCAGCGCGACACAATCGTCGGCAGCAGGCTTCCCGCAGTATGCGCAACCAGAATGAGCGTTGCATAAGAGGGCGGCTCTTCCAGCGTTTTCAGCAGCGCATTCGACGCAGCATCGTTCAGCTTCTCCGCATCATGCAGAATGAAGACCCGTCGCCGCCCTTCGTAGGGTTTCAGCATCATATCGCGCTGCCACTCGCGCACGGTATCGATCTTCAACTCTTTCTGCCGTGCCGCATCATCGGCTCTGGCGCCGGCTGCCTGCGTTGCCATGCCAGCAATGCGCACATCCGGATGATTGCCGCGCTCAATCCGCTGGCATGCCCGACAGATCAGACACGGATCAACGCCGGCACGCTCACAGTTGAGCGCCTGCGCCAGGCGTAGCGCCAGCAGCGCCTTCCCCACGCCTTCCGGACCACCGATAAGATACGCATGCGCAAGACGATCACCGGCAATCGAACGTCGTAGTAAATCAATCGCCCACTCGTGACCGATAATACCCCAGTTATCTGACAATTCGCTCATCGTTTGATCAACCGTATCTTTTTACCGATTCAACCGATTATATTCTCGTAGAAATGCTGTGAACTATGAGGATTGTATGGCGCGCCGCACCATTCTTATCGTCGACGAAGCCCCCGATCACCGCGACATTCTTGCCCGCCTGCTGCGCTTCTCCGGTTATCACGTCGTCGAAGCCGCACCATTACATGCACTGGAGCAGGTCTCGGACGTGCGCCCCGATCTCATCCTCTGCTCACTCTCACTTCCTGGTCAGCACGCATGGGAAACAGTGCGCCAGCTGCGCACCCTTCCGGATATTGCAGCGGTTCCCATCCTTGGCGCGACCGTGTACACCACCCTCATCAAGCGATCCATGGCGCAATCCATCGGCTGCGTCGATTATGTCGATAAGCCCTTCGACCTGGACGGATTGATCGACCACATCCAAAACCTGTTGTCCACGCCAGCGATCATGGCGTAACCCCAGGCGAGTCATAGCGACAAACGGTTCAGTTCTTTGCCCCTGCTGATCATCGCCCATTCACCTGCTACAGGCTGTGATCGCCGTGGCGCAGCACCAGGACGCTATTGATACCGCCGAACCCAAACGAGTTCGACATCGCGATCCGGATCGCCGCCGGTCGTCCCTGCAGCGGAACATAATCGAGGTCGCACTGCGGATCGGGCGACGTCAGATTGATCGTGGGCGGAATGAACTGATGCTGCATGGCGAGGATGGTTGCAGCCGCTTCTACCACGCCTGCGGCGCTCGTCAGGTGCCCGATCATCGACTTGGTGGCGCTGATCGGCACGCTCGACGCATATTCGCCAAACGCCGTCTTGATCGCCAGCGTTTCGGCGACATCACCCGTCGGCGTACCGGTCGCGTGGGCATTGATATAATCGACCTGCTGCGGCGTTATCTTTGCCCGGCCCAAAGCGCGCACAATCGCGCGAGCCGCGCCAGCGCCATCCGGGTGGGGCGCAGTGACGTGATGCGCATCACACGTCGAAGCATAGCCGATGATCTCGGCATAGATGCGCGCACCGCGGCGACGGGCGTGCGCAAGCGACTCGAGCACCAGCACACCAGCGCCTTCACCGAGCACAAACCCATCCCGTTCGGCATCGAACGGGCGCGAGGCGCCAGCCGGATCGTGGTTGCGCGTCGAGAGCGCGCGGATGGCGCCAAAACTGGCGAGGGTCAGGCGGCAGATCGGCGCTTCGGTTCCGCCGGCCAGCATGACCGTTGCATCGCCACGGCGGATGACTTCCGCGGCTTCGCCGATCGCCTGCGCGCTCGCGGCGCAGGCCGTCGCAATCGCTGTGTTATACCCCATCAATCCCAGCTGAATGGCGGCCTGGCACGATGGCATATTCGGAAGTGCGCTGGTGATATAGAACGGGCTGATTCGCGCTGCGCCCCGATCGAAGAGGATTCTGGCAGCCGCCTCCGTATCGGGCGGCGACGTGCTGCCGCAGGCGATCAATGCCCCAGAGTCGTACCGATTGCTGTCATCGATCGTCAGGCGCGCATCATCGAGCGCCTGACGCGCTGCAGCGATGGCGAACTGCGTGCCGCGTGACACACGCCGCGCCTCTCTGGCGTCCATATAATCGCGCGCATCGAAATTGCGCACCTCGGCGGCGATGGTCGTCGCGGCATCGCCGGGATCGCACAGTGTGACCGGACCGACGCCGCTACGCCCTTCCGCCAGCCCCTGCCAGAACGTCTCCAGATCGTTGCCGAGCGGCGTGACGACGCCCATGCCGGTGACGACAATGCGGCTATCCTCATTGCCCTGATCGATCAGCGCCGGTTGCGGTTGCAACACTGGATCGTCCTCGAACACCTCTGCCAACAACTGATCGACCTTCAGCGCAAGCGTATCGGGATCAACGCTGCCGGTCAGCGCCGCGAGGAGGCGCTCACGCACCTGAGCGCGGCGTGACGGCGCGTTGCGCGAGACAGGCGACATTGCGCTCTCTCCTCTCTGTCTAACGGTCTCGTATGAGCGACTATTATAACCGCCCCACAGCGACCAGCGCCAGTACGATGGATCCGGCAATAATACGGTAGATGCCAAAGGCGACGAAACTATGGCTGGCGATATAGCGCAGCAACCAGCCAATACTCAGCCACGCAACGATCAACGATACCACCAGCCCCAGAAAGAGCCGCCCCATATCATCCGGCGTCACCTGATCGAGACTGGACAGCAGATCGACGATCGTTGCCGCGCCAAGCGTCGGAATCGCCAGGTAGAACGAGAAGGTCGTTGCAGCGCGGCGATCCAGCCCGACGAGCATTCCGCCGATGATTGACGCCGCCGAGCGTGAAACCCCCGGGGTCAGCGCCAGTGTTTGAGCGATGCCGATACCGAGCGCCTGACGGAGCGATAGCCGGGTGGCGTCGTGGATCGTGACAGTGCGCCCGGGAAGACGTTCGACAATGATCAAAACCACACCGCCGACGATCAACGCCGTACCGATGACGACCGGCGAAAAGAGCGTCGTCTTGATCCAGTCGTGCAACACCAGACCAATGACCGCTGCAGGAATGAAGGCCACGCCAATTGCCAGCCAGAATCGCCGCGTCTGCGGATCGCGCGGCGCCTGTCGCGCCTGATGCAGCAGATCGGCAGCATAATATCCCACTACTGCAATGACTGCGCCCAGCTGAATAAAAATCTCGAATGTGCCGCCCAGACTCCCCTCGAAGTCGAGCAGGCTGGAAACAATCAGCAGGTGCCCTGTCGATGAAATGGGAAGAAATTCGGTCAAGCCCTCGACGACGCCAAGAATCACGACCTTCCACCAATCGCTGGCAGCGGGAACTGCAATGATTAGTGCAATTCCAAGGAGTGCAACGGCGCCAATCGCCAGTATATGCATTCTGCGCGAACGAGCTTCATCGAGAGTAGCAAGTTCAGAAGAACCCATGGCAACAACTTTCCAGACAGCATCATGCAGCTGCGATTGATCGCTGATCGCGGTGATCGTCGCCGCATCATATATACCGCAGCATTATACCAGACACGCCAGAACATTCGGAGTGACGATGTTCATGCGAACTGTTCGTCCAACCCAGTGCGCTCGTCGCTGCTCGGTGAGGAAATCGCACGACACACACGCAAGCCCTGCCTGAACCGGTCACCCGTCCCACAATTGTCCCAAAAAAACCAGGTCAGGGCTGTGAAACCGGCATTTTCGAGCGTGCAATGGAAGAACGACTCCGCATTTACACAGATAAAACCGCTTGCGTGAAACAAAAGAGTGCTATACAATAGAAAAGAAGAAAGTAAGAATGTTGTTTCCGTTCTCAATACCTGATGATTGCGTGCAGGAAACATTCTATACTCTCCTCTGCAATGAAAGGAAACTGCAATGCCCAAAGTGCGCAAGCTGACCAAAGAGGAGGCATTCCTCCTCGAAAACAAAGGCAAAGGTGTGCGAACACTGATTGCTGCAGAATACGATCGGTTTCTGGAGGATTACAACCCTGGCGATTACGGTGAAGTAGAACTCGAACCGGACGACAAGCGCAACACTGTGCGCAATCGTCTCAGCGCTGCGGCAAAACGGCGTGGTTTCGGCATTCTCTTCTTTCGCACGCGAGGAAGTGTCATTCCGTTCAAGATCGTTGAACTACAACCCGCAACCGACGACACAACCGCTGCTGTATCATCGAATTCAACAGAGAGTCAGCCGCCGCGCCGAAGACCGGGAAGACCGCGCAAACAACCGGCTTAGGAGCGTGGAGGCGTACTAGTTGCAGCGTGTCGGTTCGAGCGCGAGCTGTCGAATACGTGCATACTCTTCCAGAAAGAACCTGGTGATTGTTGCGTCATGTATGATCGCCAGGTTCTCATCATTTGTGTTTTCTGCGTTGTCGGTGAAATTGTATGAGCCGGTGATCACAATCTCGTCGTCAATGATCATGACCTTGTGGTGCATATTGTAACAGTTGCCATCTTCCAGAATGTCCACCCCATGTTCGTGCAATTGCGCGAACACCGATCCGGTTCCTCGGGCATTTCGCTTCTCGACGACGCCACTCACATGAACATGACGTTCCACTGCGCCGATCAGAGCATCGGTAACCGGCGCTGATGTGAGCGAAAACGCCATGAATACAATCTTGTTGCGTGCGTGTTCAATGTGATCGAGAATAATCGGCAGAGCTTTATCCTGTGGCGAAAAGTAGATCGTGATGCTGCTGCCGGTTGTCTGTGCCGCCAGACGTTCGCTGTCGCTACGCTTTGCACTGCCGAAGCGCCCCAGATGCATTTGCTCGAATTCACGCCGATAGGAGGCGGCAATAGCGCGATTTTCGATCCGAATCGCATTATTGTTGTTGCGAAATGTGCAGTTCTCTGTCAAATTCCACGAACCGGTCCATACAATCGCATCGTCGATCACCACAAATTTGTTGTGCATGAATGGCGCGCGACGATCAAACACAACCGGAATCCGACGATCCTGCATGCGCCCGGTCAGCATGGCAACCGCCGGATCGGTGAGGTTTTCGCTGTCGATAACGACGCGCACTCGCACTCCGCGTCGCCTTGCGTCAATCAGTGCATCGACGAGTTGTGGCAGGTCAAGGTCGAATGCTGCCACGTCGATCGAGCGGCGCGCGCGTGATACGTCACCGATCAGTTCCTGCAGCATCGGCGGCGTTGCGCGGCGGTCGGGTGCGTCCGGGTAGCGGAGCGTCGGTGTGGTGAAGAAGACCTGCACCTGCCGGCTGACGGCAGTGTGGTGCAGTTGCGGCGACTCAGCAGGCGCCGGATGCAAGAAGGTGCGGCTCAGCGCGTAGATCGCATACAAACCCAGCAGGGCAAGGAGAACCAGCCAGAGTGGAAGTGCGCGACGGCGACGCGGGGATCGGGGCATGACGGAGTCATACCATTTTAGATTGTAGATTTTGGATTGGAGATTGCTGCGATAGCGTTGTGATGCGCTCTGATGAGCGTGCGCATGCGGCTTGTTCAATTCCAATTGGTGTCACCTGTGCTGTGCAGATTGCGCGCGGGTCGTGGCGCACGTCTGCCGCTCTATTTCTCAACCGCACGCTGCGCGCCAACGATACGCCTGTTACCGTTTTAGATTGTAGATTGCTGTGATGGCATCACGATGCGCTCTGGTGACCGTGCACATGCGACTTGTGCAGTTCCAATTGGTATGTGATGCCGCCCCGCCAGAGGCGCACTGGAGTGCATCGCCTCATGCCGCGCCAGCGTGCTGCGATGCTCTGCGTCGGATTGGCACAGGCGCCATACGCGCGCGATGCGCAGGGAACTCTGGGACAGCCTGTCGATAGTATGCGCTACCGGTAAGCAGACTCCAGACGGGGGATGATCGTCGCCCAGTCGTACCCTGCGCACGCCAGTTCCCGTGCTGCAGCGCCCAGGGCGCGTCCGGTCGTTGAGGTGTCGAGCAGGCGCAGGATGGCTCCGGCGAACTGCTCCGGCGTGTCTGCCAGCAAACAATGAACGCCATCACGCAGCCCGACGATGCCCTCGACACCAAGCGAGGTGCTGACGACCGGCGCTTCCAGCGCGAATGCCTCGAGCACTTTCAGACGGATGCCACCGCCGATGCGCATGGGGACGATATAGACTGTCGCGCCTGCCAGATAGGGACGCACATCCGCCACCTCACCGGTGAGCACGAGACGCCCCTGATCTGCAAGACGCTGCAAGGCAGGCGCAGGCCGTTTCCCAACCGCCAGCAGGCGGATGTCGGGACGGCGCATGCGAACCTGCGGCAAAACGGCATCAACAAACCAGGCGAGCGCATCGACATTGGGGCGAAAATCGAGCGTTCCACTGAACACGAGAGTCGGAGCGACAAACGACAGCGGCGCACGATGCTCACCGGCAAGCGCTGCCCGACTGAAAAATGTCGTGTCCACTCCATTCGGCGCAACCACAAAGCGCGTTCCGCCGAGTCGCTCCAGCGCTCTGCGATCTTCTTCGGACACCACAACGGTCACGTCGCACTTTTGCATCACGTCTCGTTCGTAGTACGCCAGTTTCACCCACTGGATCAGGGAATAGACACCGCCGGCGCCGCGCCTTGCCGGATTGGAAAGCGTGAGCGCGGCGCGCAGGTCGGTGAGTGCGGCGCGTTTCTGCAATATATGCTCGGCATTGAACTGATCAAAGACCAGCCGGGGACGATGAGCGTGCGTCTTCCCGTCGGCAGATGAGAGGCTCAGCAGGTACGGCGCCATTTCGATGCTTTCCGCCTGCACGACATCGAAGCGTTCAGCGGCGACCAGATCGTTCAGCACAGCACGGAAGGCAGGCGACATATTCCGCAGCGCCATGTCGGGGAACGGTGAGGCGAAGGTTGTCCATGCGCGGCGCAGAGTGGAACGCGGCGCAGGTCCGCGCACCACAACGACCCGGCACAGATCGTGAAGCGGCGCCAGCGCACGTTCAGCCGCAGCGTCCGGCGCAAAGGTGAGGCACGTCAGCGTATGACGCTGCGCCAGACCACCAATAATCTGGAAGATGCGCATCGTTCCGCCGCCGTGCGGCGGATAGGGCGGATAGGGCGACAGCAGCAGGATCTTCATGTGAGCGCTTCAGATCGCGCCATTGAACCAGGGGGCGACAAGCGTCCAGAATCGTGGCAGGAAGACGATCAACCCGACGGCAACTGCGCCCATGGCTGTGAGCAGCACCGTACCGGCTGCCACGTCCTTGGCGATCTTGGCGAGCGGATGGAAACCAGGCGTCACCAGATCGACCACCGCCTCAACCGCCGTATTCACCCCCTCAGCCGCCAGCACCAGGGTAATCGTCAGCGCCAGCGCCAGCCATTCACCACGATCAATGTTGAAGAGAAAACCAAGCGCAATCGCAACGCTGCCAGCCGCCACATGAATCTGCGCATTCCCCTGCGTGCGTAACAGATGACCAATTCCCGCAAATGCAAATGGAAATGAACGCAGACGTTGCTGCACCCAATGAACGGAGCGGCGGCGCGCCGGCACGGCGCGCATACGCGGCGCGCCGGCCGTGCGATACCTGGTGACGCCTGGACGATCCGTTGCTGGAGACCGCTGATTGGTTGCCATGATCACTCCTCACGGCTCAAACCAAGCGCACCAAGGATCGCCTCCTCGCGTGCGCGCATTGTCGCTTCGTCAACCAGACCACGCTCGTGGTCGTAGCCCAACACATGCAGAACGCCATGAATCACAAGAAATGCAAGTTCACGCTCGCGCGAATGCCCATACTCCGCTGCCTGCGCCACCACCCGATCCCAGGAAATGGCAATATCCCCCAGGTAACGCGGCGCATCAGGCGGGCGCACGAAGGAACTGCCGTCATCCTCCTCGGCGAACGAAAGCACATCGGTTGGTGCATCGACGCCGCGGTACGTCTGATTCAGGCGGCGCAGTTCCGCATCATCGGCGATCAGAATACCGATCTCCACCGGACCGGCAACCTGTTCGGCGCGCAGCGCGCACTCAACGGCGCGCTCGATGATCGTCGCATCGACCAACGCGGCGTACTGCGGAACGACCTGCACCTCGACCAGAATGTCACCATCGTCCATACGGAATAGAATGCCTGTTGATGCAATCAGGTTACGGCTTTCCCCGCAGTATAATCGACGCGCGGATGGTAGATGCCCTGCAGGGTTGTAATGAACGCCTGACGAATACGCGCCAGATCGTACAGCGTCAGCGGGCACTCATCGAGTTGCCCGCTGCGCACCCGTTCATCGATAATCGCTGCCACCAGTTCTTCGAGTGTTTTTCCATTTTCGCGCCCCCGTGCATCGCCGTTATTCGCCTCACGGCTGGAAATCACGCTGCCTGCCTGGAACTTCGAGCGCACCGTCGCCTCGACGGCATCGGCGAGCATCATGATACCCTGTTCGCGCGTGCGCGGTCGCGGACCCGGATAGCGATAATCCTCGATATTCACCGTATCGTGCTGCTGGAGGGCACGCTGATAGAAATATTTGATCACACTGGTGCCGTGGTGAGTGACAATGAAATCGACAATCTGCGACGGCAGACCGGCGGCGAGCGCCATGTTCCGCCCCTCGCGCACATGATCAGCAATGATCTGCGCGCTGGTCAACGGGTCGAGTTCGTCATGGACATTTTCGCGGTCGCTCTGGTTATCGGTGAAAAAGAACGGGCGAATCGTCTTGCCAATATCGTGATAGTACGACGCGACACGCAGCAGAAGCGCATCGGCGCCAATCGCCTCCGCTGCGCTCTCTGCCAGATTGCCGACCGCGACACTGTGGTAGTAGGTGCCGGGCGCTTCCCGGATCAGGCGACGCAGCAGCGGTTGCGCCGGATGCGCCAGTTCCATCAACCGGAGGGGCGTGACGATGCCAGCCAGTTGACCGGTCAGGTTGTACAGACCGAGTGCCAGGATAGCCGAGAGAGCGCCATTGACGCCACTCACCGCCAGAATCGCCAGCGACTGATCGAACGTCGGGATCGCGCCGTCAAGCAGATGAAAGGCGAACTGTGCAGCAACCATCGCCAGAAACGCTGCCACGCCCCCGATGAAGAACAGCAATGAGCGTTCCCCGCGTCCTATCAAAAATGCCCCGGCGACTCCTCCCAGGAAGAGCGTGATCGCCGTCGCCAGTTGATTGTCGCTCAAACTGGCAATGACTGCGCTGAGCACCCCGACGCTCATGAGCGACAGACCGATATTGAAGAGGGCAGCCAGCACCATGGCGATCAACGCAAGAGGAAACGCCTGCGTCCACTGAACCCCGAACGGCACGACCAGTCGCGCTGCAACGACTGCCAGCGCCACGAACCCAAAGACGAGCAGGAGCGGGCGCGCCTCCTTCAGCGTCTCGCGTTGAGCGACTGTAACATACACACCAAACGTGCCTGCAAACAGAAGCGCCAGCAATGCCCTGCCCCCCAGCGCCGCCCAATTCGTTTTTGTGCGCAGCGCCCCCAGCGCTTCGAGTTTCTCCAAAACATCAGGGGTTACAACATCTCCCTGACGCACAATGCTTTCACCTTCGAGGATGCGAACCGTCACCGGTTGTACGGCATTACGGACTTCCTGCTTACGACGCTGCGTGGCTTCCTCATCGATAAATTGGTTCGTTTTCAGAAACGAGCCGCTGAAGAGCGCAATCAGTTCCGTCTGTTCCGGCGTTTCCGCCTGAAAAGACGCCCAGTAGGGCAGTGAGAACGAGCGCAGCTCGGCGATCTTTTGATCGTTGAGCATGTACCGGTTCTCACTCAACGCGCGATCATACAGTTCGAGCGAAAGGGAACTGATCAACGTCCACGACTCATCCGTCTGGCGGGCAATGACGCCTGCCAGTTCGGGCGAAATGACCAGCGTGCTGTTGGGCAGGCTCGTCAGGCGTTCGCGCTCTTGCGCCTTCGACAGCGTTGGATCGTCACGAATCTGCGTTATTGTTTGCAGCAGGTTCCTGAGTTCCACGCGCTGTTGGATGGGGATGCTCATGTCGCGCGAGTACACCACTGTATCGGCGGAACTCTCGGCACGGGCGCGCTCTTGTTCGGTGCGCCACTCACTCACATAGGTGATTGTCCGGTCTGCCTGAATATCACGCGGACTCGGTCGCCCAAGTTGCAGATCGGGAGCGATAGACGGCTGCCATGCCAGCGCCAGCCAGATGATCAGCGCCAGCCCCAGACTGAGCCCTGCCATCAGACGTCGTCGGGCGCGTTCCGGCGCGTGAGTCCGTACGTCATCCATCTGAGGAGGCTGACCAGAACGGATCGATCGCTGGAACCAGCGTGCAATATTCATGGCGAAGCCACGCCTTCGCATATCAGCCATCCCATGCAGCTGCGCCGCATACCGTCCGATACACACAGGCGGGGAGATGCGGGCGAGACGCCTGTGCACCCGGCGGTGATGCTTGTGTTAGAATCACATTCGCGGGATACAATCATCGCAATGCACACAAACCCGGGGATACCCACGAGACGCCCACGCACCCGGCAGCTGTGTTCGTGTTCGTACCCGAATCACTGCGCCTGTCCCAGGAGTTCGCGCGCCACCTGATTGATCAGGCGACCATCAGCGCGTCCCTTGAGCCGCTGCATCAACACCGGCATAACCCGGCCCATATCGGAGGGGCCAGCAGCGCCGATCTCGTCGATAATCGCCTTGATAAGAGGACGTAACGCTTCCGCCGAGAGTTGCTGCGGCAGGTACGCCTGCAAAATCGCCGCTTCCGCTTCTTCTTTCTCGGCAAGGTCGGTACGCCCTCCCTTGCGATACAGTTCAGCAGCTTCGCGTCTGCGTTTGACCTCTTTTGTGATGATCTCCTGCTCGACTGCCTCTGTCAGCGTCGTATCACGATCAATCGTCGCAAGCGCAGCTGCGTCGGCTGACTCGCCGCCAGCCGCATCGAATGCGGCTTTCACCTGCGCCATTTGCGCTTTCTTCAATGCATCGATCGCCATGCGGATCGTATCCACGCGCAGTCGATCGCCGCTCTTCAACGCTGTCTTCAAATCGCCCTGCAATCGTTCGAGCAATGCCATACCATTCTCCCGCCGGTTAGCACGTTCCGCCCTACAGCACGACGTGTCGCGGATGCACGCGCAACTTTTCCGCCGCTACAATCGCCTGGATCTGCGCAACGGCATCGTCCAGGCGATCGGCGCGGTTCAGCACGATATAATCGAATGCCTCAAGCGCTTCCATCTCTTGCTGCGCCACACTCAGACGACGGTCGATCTCGGCGCTGCTCTCCGTGCGACGCTGCTCGAGACGCACGCGCAGTTCATCCATACTCCCCGGCGCAACGAAAATGAGCACCGCCTCGGGCGCCAGCCGGCGAACGGTGGCAGCGCCCTGCACATCGATCCGCAGCACGACATCGAGTCCCGATGCCAGCGCATCACGCACCTCGGATGCGGGAATGCCTTTATAATGCCCATAGACCCGCGCCCATTCGATCAACTCACCCTGGCTGATCATCTCGCGAAAACGCTCAGTCGTCACAAAATGGTAATCGTACCCTTCACGCTCACCTGCACGCATCGGACGGTCGGTCGCAGTGACGACGAAGTGAAACGGCGACTTCAATTCACGCATCCGGTTCAGAATGGAGTCCTTTCCAACGCCTGACGGACCGGAGATGACGATCAACAGCGGGTACGCTGGCAGACCGTCGAGTAATGGATTGCGTTCAGCGACGGGCATACTCCTCCTGACAATGCTGCATGCTATAATTCGGGATGTCATGTATTTCGATGCACTGACTCTTGCCGCTGTCGTCGATGAACTGCGCACCACCATTGTCGGGGGGCGCATCCAGCGTGTATTCCTGCCCGGTACACTGAGCGTCGCGCTCGATATCTATGCCGGTCGTCGCCACTATCTGCTCCTCTCAGCCCATCCGCAGTTTGCGCGCGTCCAGCTGAGCCCTGTGCGCCTTACACGCGGTACAGATGCGACTCCGCCGCTGTTGCTGCTGTTGCGCAAATATGTCAGCCACGGTCGCGTCACTGCCGTTGAGCAGCCCGATCTGGAGCGTATACTCGTGCTTAGTATAGCCAAACGTCCCCTCCAGCGCAACTCCGAAGATGCAGATCTCGTCGATGATGACGCTCCGCCGGATAATGTCACACCGGAGGAGGAGACGCTGCGCTGCGAGGTGATTGTCGAAATCATGGAACAGCGCAGCAACATTGTGCTGGTTGGCGACGACAATATCATTCTGGCGGCGGCGCGGCACGTGACCCCGCGCATGAGCCGCCGCCCGGTGCTGCCGCGTGAACCGTATGAACTGCCGCCAGTTCAAACCAAACGCGATCCGCGACAGGCAACGGCTGGCGAACTGCGCGCCGCCATCCCGGACGGTCAGCCCGATCTGGCGCGCGCGCTGGTGGGCGCTTACCGCGGGTTGTCGCCGCTCGCAGCGCGCGAGGTGGTCTATCGGGTTCTGGGACGCACCATCGTGCCGACCGGCGCCGATCTGCCGTGGGACGCACTTGCCGACGCGCTGCGCCGGTTGTGGCAGGCGCCTCCAGCGCCGCATCTTGTTGTCGATGAGAGCGGACCGATCGCATTCGCGCCATATGAGGTGACGCATCTGGCAGGAGCGCGCCCCTGCGCCTCGATGAGTGCAGCGCTCGACGAATACTATGCGGCGCGTGAGCGTCTGACGGCGCACCAGCAACGCCGCGACGCGCTGCACGAACGGCTGCACGACGCGCGCGAGCGTCTGGAGCGGCAGCGATCGGCCCTGCAATCTGAGTTGCAGCGCGCAGCGGATCTCGAACACCTGCGCTGGGAGGGTGAGATGATCTTCGCCTTTCTCCATACGCTGACGCCGGGGCAGGAGCATCTCGACGTCGAAGGATGCACAATTACGCTCGACCCTCGCAAATCGCCGGTCGAATGCGCCCAGGAGCGGTTTCGCGCCTATGACAAAGCCAAAAGTGCAATAGCCGGCATCCCCGAACGAATGCGCGCCGTCGAGTTGCGGCTCGCGGGTCTCGGCGAAACACTGGCGCTGCTGGACGTGGCAGAGCGGTTCGAGGATATCGAAGCGATTGCGCGCGAGGCGGAAGCAGAAGGATACCTCGGACCCGCACAGGCAGATCGCGCCCGAAAGCGCCCGGCGCGTCCTGCGCCCCCGCTGCGCCTCGAGTCGAGCGACGGCTTCACCATCCATGTGGGGCGAACGGCGCAGCAAAACGAACAGGTCACCTTCCGTCTCGGCGCGCCTGACGATCTCTGGCTGCATGTGCGCGGCGCACCCGGCGCCCATGTCATCATCAAAACTGAAGGACGGGAGGTTCCAGAACGCACCATCGAGGAAGCGGCGGCGCTGGCGGCATACTACAGCGGTCTGCGTTCGTCCGCAAGCGTTGATGTCGAGATTGCACGGCGCCGTCACGTGCGCAAGGTGCGCGGCGGACCGACGGGGCTGGTGACGTACCAGGCGGAGCGCGCCGTGCGTGTGGCGCCGCGACCGCCATGGTAGCGCAGGATGCATAAAAAAGTGCAACTGTTCACAATCGGAGGTTTGGGGGAAGCCCGCGCGACCACGAATCGGCGGCGGGATGGCTTTCGCAGGCGCGATGAGACGTTGCCCCGCCGACGCAAAAAACTGCCGGGTGGGCAGGCGTCTCGCCCGCATCCCCAGGACTGTTTTCATTGCGACGTTGTGCGCTGTGCGCAAGACCGTCCTTAAGAAAAAGCGCCCGCGAAATACGGGCGCCGAAGAACAAAAGAAACAATTGCGCTATTTTGACCTTGAACCGACTACTACTACGAGGGCCAGCTGTCAATAATTCGCTGATACCACAGACTGCTCACCGTGTTGCCCATCACGGAAATAATACCGATAACCACCAGAACAATGAGCGCCAGCAAGAGCGAATACTCCACCAATCCCTGACCTTTGCCGTGCAGAAGCCGCCAGGTCTGCACGCGCGCTGCCATCTGACACGCCATGCCGTCGATAGCAGCGTACAACGCCGATAGCCGCCGTTCCATGCGTTTTCACCCCCTTTACATTGATATGCCAGGTTCGACGTTCGAGGTGTTGACAGCGGGTAGTCGTGAATCGAGTCTGCAATGCGCTGCTGCATGAAAACCGCAGACGACGCCACTTAAGGTACACCCTGTCGGTTAAGATTATATCAACTCACGCAATAGCCCGACAGTACCTGATGCGCCGGTACCATTGGATAGCATACGGACGTGCATCGTGGAGGACTGGCGGGATTCCTCTCATCTTTCACACTTTTCATCGGCGGATAACGGTCAAAACCGGCGTGGAGCGCCGTAACCATCGCTTATATAATGGATAGAACAGCAAGGTCACTGACATCATGTCTGCCATAGCGCGCCCTCCGGTTGAGGTTTACGGCACAGGCGCGGGAAGAGTCGGCGACGCGGGGCGCCGATGGTCTTTCAGAAATTAATCCGGTATGCGCCGGACACCATCTGGTCAGAGCGAGCCGTGACCCTGGCGCGCTCTGGAGGAGAATCCGTCGGGGCACGCCGCCGCCGTGCGGCTGTTGGGGCACGGCGCCGCCGCGTCCCAACCATGGTACTGTCGTGAACAAGGGAAAGAACGCCATGAGCCCGATCCGCATCGACGACGAACTTATTACTGCCGCGATTGCGGCAATCCATCTCTACCTGGAAGCCAAACAGGCAGAGACGACTGACATGGCGCCACCACGGAGCGTCTGGCAGACAGCGGCGCTGGTCGCAGCGCAGGGCGGCGTGCTAGCCCGTGGAGAGCGCGCCGTCACCTGGAGAACGGTTGACCGTACCGGTCGCGCCGTGCGCTGGAGCGCCGGCATTCTGGGAACATTCGATTGATTGTGTGCAGTGAGGGACATATGTTCGACACGGTTCTGGTTGCCAATCGCGGTGAGATTGCCCTGCGCGTGATGCGCGCCTGCAAAGAATTGGGGCTGCGGACGGTTGCGATCTACAGCGAAGCCGATCGTCACGCGCCGCACGTCGCGTATGCCGACGCTGCCTATCTGGTCGGTCCGGCGTCAGCCGCACAAAGTTATCTGAACATCGAGCGGATCATCGAAGTCGCGCGCGAGTCGGGAGCCGGCGCCGTGCATCCGGGGTATGGCTTCCTGGCGGAAAATTCGTCATTTGCGCGGGCTGTCACGCTTGCCGGTCTGGTATTTGTCGGTCCTCCGGCTGAGGTCATGGATCGTATGGGCGGAAAAGTCGCTGCACGCCGTGAAGCGAAATCTGCAGGGGTGCCGGTGGTGCCAGGGACGCTCCATCCCATCGGTACGCTCGAAGAACTGCGCGCATGCGCTCACGACTATGGCTATCCGATTGCCATCAAGGCTGTCGCCGGCGGCGGCGGACGCGGTTTCCGCGTCGTATTCGAAGAGAGCGAACTGCGGCAGGCGTTCGAGAGCGCGCGTCGGGAAGCGGAACTTGGTTTCGGCAATGCCGATGTGTATGTCGAGAAATATCTGACCGATCCGCGCCATATTGAGATACAGATACTGGCGGATGCCCATGGAACTGTGCTCCACCTTGGCGAGCGCGAGTGTTCGATCCAGCGCCGTCATCAGAAATTGATCGAGGAAAGCCCATCACCAGTGATGACACCTGAGATGCGCCGGCGCATGGGAGAGGCGGCAGTGCGACTCGCAAAGCAGGTCGGGTATGTCAGCGCCGGTACGCTCGAGTTTATCTACCAGGATGGCGAGTTTTATTTCCTCGAAATGAACACCCGCATTCAGGTCGAGCATACAGTCACCGAGATGGTGACCGGCATCGATCTGGTGAAGGCGCAGTTGCGGATTGCACGCGGCGAACGGCTCTGGCTGACCCAGAACGATGTTGCGATCCGCGGGCACGCGATTGAATGCCGGATCAATGCGGAAGACCCTGCCAATAACTTCCGCCCCTCACTGGGCACGCTCGTCGAGTACAGCGAACCCTACGGCTTCGGCGTGCGTGTCGACAGCGGCGTGCACAAGGGGTATACTATTCCCCAGCATTATGACTCGCTGATTGCCAAACTGATCTGCTGGGGTGACGACCGCGCCGAGGCAATTGCGCGCACACGGCGCGCCCTGATGGATTATCGGATTGTCGGTGTGGCGCATACGATCCCGTTTCATCTCGTCACCATGTCGCACCCCGTGTTCTGTGAGGGCAAGGCGACGATCAACTTCATTCAACACCACCTCGCCGATCAACTTGGCACGCTGAGTCATGGTCCTTTGAGCCCCGTGTCAGCCGGGGCGGTATCCGGCGGACAGGCGCGCGTCTTTGAGGTCGAGGTCAACGGACGGCTCTTTACCGTGCGGGTGGCGGAAGCCGAGACGCGCGCAGAACGAACGGCGCGGCGCGCCCGGCAGGCGAGCGACCGCGCCGCGCATCGCGCGCTCCATTCCGTTGCCGATGGGGTTGCCAGTTCGTTGCAGGGAACCATCTCGGCAGTGCTGGTCGCGCCTGGTCAGGAAGTGGAAGCGGGGCAGGTGGTGTTCGTGATCGAAGCGATGAAGATGGAAAACGAAATCACCGCGCCGCATAAAGGGGTTATCGGCGAGGTGCGCGTCCAGGTTGGGCAGACCGTCGAGCCGGGCACGGTGCTGGCAACCTATCGCGCCGCCGGAGAAGTCGCAGCATAACAGTGTGAGAGGTCTATGGTCATCCCAAAACTCTTCGTTGCCAGTGTCACACCATTCACATCGCCTTCGGGCGTCGTCGATCACGCATTCATTATCAGGCATCTGCGCTGGCTGGAAGCGCAGGGGGTCGATGGCGTCGTGCCGTGCGGCACAACCGGTGAAGGGCAGTCGTTGAGCGTCGCCGAGCGGATAGCGATCTTCGACACGGTGATGCAGCATCGCGGGCGGTTGCGCGTGTTTGCGGGAACCGGCTGCGCCGCGTTGAGCGATACGATTACGTTGACGCGCTATGCGATCGAGTGCGGCGCCGATGCTGCGCTGGTGTTGCCGCCGTTCTACTTCAAAAACCTGAGTGACGCCGGTCTGCTCGGATATTATCGCGCCCTGTGCGATGCTCTGCCATCTGGCGCGCGCCTGATCCTGTACCACATCCCGCCGATGAGCCAGATTCCCATCACTCCCGCCGTGATCGAAGGTCTCTACCAGAGCCATCCGCACATGGTGTACGGCTTGAAGGACAGCGGCGGTGATCCTGCGTATCTGGCGATGCTGACGCGGCGATTCCCCGAATTGCGTGTGTATGTCGGCAGTGCAGCGCTGCTTGCACAGGCGCTCCGCGACGGTGCGGCCGGCGGGATTTTTGCGCTGAGCAATGTCTTCCCGCGGGAGATGCGCGCCGTGATGACCGCTCACCTGACCGGCAGCGATGGGGAGGCCGCACAGCAGCGTGTGACAGCGCTCAGTCAGGCGCTGAAGCCGTATGGCAATCCGCCGGCGATCAAGGCGCTGCTGGCGCGGCTCGCCGATCTGCCGCACACCTCATCGCGTTTTCCGCTCGTCGATCTGACTGCTGACGAAGCGGAAGCGCTCTGGACAGCCGTGCAGCAGATCACAGCACCGTAAACACCAACGGCTATCTCCATCCTCACGATTTTGCCCCTGTCGCGCCGACGACGGTGTGGTAAATCTCCTCGATCTGGCGCGCTGCGCGCTCCCACGAGAGGTTGCGCACAGCGCGCTCACGCACGCGCCTGCCCAATTCCTGCGCCCATTCCGGCTGATCGAGCGCCAGCACGATCTTCGCTGCCAGGTCTTCGGCGCTGCCGTAGGCGGCGTAGATGCCGCAGTCGCCGAGAAACTCGCGCGCAACCGGTGTGTCGAAGGCGACAACCGGCAATCCCATCGCCATGTAGTTGCCGATCTTGCCGTTTCCTTCCGTCCGGCTCATCTTTGGCGCGACCGCCACTTCGCCAAGCGCCAGATAGGCGTGCAGGTCACGGTAGAAAATGCGGCCTGGCAGCGTTACATGATCGCCCACGCCAAGCGACTCGGCATAAGCGCGATAACTTGCAGGGTCGGGATGCCCCATGATCAGGAAATGCACGTCTGGTCGATGCGCGGTGACGATCCGCGCCGCCTGGATCAGGTGGTGCGTTCCCTGGTATGGCGCCAGCAACCCAATGTACACGACAATCCGTCGATCGGCGGGAATGCCGAGCTGGCGGCGCAATTCACAGCGCTGCGCTTCCCATTCCGGCGACCCGTCGAATGGACGGAACCGCTCTGTGTTGACGCTGTCAACCACTGTATAGAGTCGATCGGGATGCACCGAACCATCGCGGCGCAGCAGATGCGCGGCATTGACCGTCGAGGTGATGACAGCATCGGCATCACGGTTGATCCGGCGTTCCAGGCGCGTCAATAACGGAAAGAGCGGATTGGTGCGTCGTATGAAGCCATGATCGAGCATCTCGCTGGTCATGCTCCCCTGATAATCCAGGATGAGCGGAATGCCCAGCAGACGTTTCAGCGTCAGCCCGATGAAAGCCGCTTCATGGGTGTGCGCATGAAGAATGGTTGGACGGATCTCCAGCGCGACGCGCAGGCTGCGCCACGCCAGCCCGACATCCAGGTACAGTTTGTGGCACGACGATCCAACGACCGCGCGTCGGATCCAGGGAACGTCCCATGAACGACGGATGTCGAGACCCGGCATGTTGTCGCCGTTGTGGTACGTTGCCAGCACCAGCCGATGCCCAAGTTGCTGAACGGCTTTCGCCTCCTCCCAGATGCGCACGTGGTTACCGTAATCCGAAAAAAAGCTGGTCGACGCTAGCATCAGAATCGTGTAAGGCACAGGGTATCCCGATGGTATCAGATAGCAGGCAGTCGCGCCAGCCAGGTCGGCAGTTCACCAATGTGCGATAATGTCACGTATCTGCCCGCTATAGCGCTTTGGTCGGTCACACGTTCGTGCTCCCACGTCAGGTGGTACGGAATGTAGACTGCATTCCCGCCGATTTCGACCACCGGCAGGATATCAGATTTCAGGGAATTGCCAACCATCAAGAAGCGGCCCGGTTCGATGCCGTACCGATCCAGCACGGCGGCATAGGCATCGGGCGTCTTTTCGCTGACGATTTCGACATGCTGGAAATAATCGGCAATGCCGGAGCGCGCAATCTTGCTTTCCTGATCGAACAGATCACCTTTAGTAATCATCATCAGCCGGTAGGAGTCGCTGAGCGATGCGATTGTTTCGCGCACCCCCGGCAACAATTCGACCGGCGCGCACAGCATATCACGGGCATAGTCGATGATCTGACGAATCTCGCTCGCCCCAATCCGTCCCTCCGTTATCTCGATTGCGGTTTCGATCATCGACAACGTAAACCCTTTGATCCCGTATCCAAAAAACGCCAGATTGCGCATTTCAGTCGCATACAACCGTTGATCGATTGTAGCGACGTCCTGAAAGGGCGCAAGCAGGCGTTTGAAGCGCTCCTGCGTCATGGAATAGAGGTTTTCGTTGTGCCAGAGCGTATCGTCGGCGTCAAATGCGATTGTGTCGATCATAGTGTCAGGGGCGAGGGAGGGCGATACGCTACACGTGGAACGTGGAACGTTCAACGTTCATCACCGCCCATACGCCTCATCCAGGACCTCAACGATATGGCGCACCTGCATCTTCGAGCCGCGGCGTCGCAATCCGCTCTCGAGTTGCAGGTGACAGCCAGGGTTTGCAGTCACGAGAATCTCCGCGCCGGTCGCTTCCGCGTGGTTCAGTTTGCGCTCACCGAGGCGAGCCGCCATGTCGGGTTGCGTCACATTGTAGATGCCAGCCGAGCCGCAGCAGAGCGACGACTCCTGCATTTCACGCAGGGTGACGCCAGGGATGGCGCGCAGCAGCTGGCGGGGCGGGGCGCTGATACGCTGCGCATGCACCAGGTGGCATGGCTCCTGGTACGTCACCGTCCGATTCAGCGGGCGCATATCGGCGGTATTCAGGTCGAGCGTTGCCAGGAACTCCGTCACATCCTTCACTTTTGCGGAAAAGCGACCGGCTCGCTCCGCCCACTGCGGATCGTCGTGGAGCAGATGTCCGTATTCCTTGAGCGTCGAGCCGCATCCGGCGGCATTGACGATAATTGCATCGACCCCCAACCCTTCGAATGCGACAATATTCTGACGCGCCAGATCACGCGCGCCATTCAGGTCGCCGCCGTGGGCATGGAGCGCGCCGCAGCACCTCTGGTCCGGCGGCAGGATGACGGTGCAACCATTTTTGCGCAACACCCGAATAGTCGCCTCGTGGACATCGGCGAATGCTGTGGACATGATACAGCCGGTAAGCAGAGCGACGACAAAACGTTCTGTGCCTTCCGCCGGGAGAACCTGTCCCTCGGGAACGGTAAACCGGTCGCAGATCGGCGGCAGGAGCGCCTCGGTCTCATCAAGGTTCAGGGCGCGGAGCACGCCGCTGCGTCGCGCCAGCGCCTGTGCGCCGCTCTTCTGATAGAGCCACATCAGGCGCGAGAACAGGCGAAACAGCGCTGGACGTCGAAAGAGGACGCCAAACGCGCCGAAGCGCAGGAGGCGAACCAGCCAGGGATGCGGCGGGAGGCGTCCATCCGCCTTTGCCTGCTCGATCTGCGTGCGCGACGTTTCCAGAATCTGACCGTACAACACACCGCTTGGGCAAACGGCTTCACAGGCGCGGCAATTCAGACAGGCGCTCATCTGCTCCTGGAAAACATCGCTCTCCATCCCGATGCGCCCATCAGCGACGGCTTTCATTAAATAGATGCGACCACGCGGCGAAAACTGCTCGAGCCCGGTTTCGCGGTACGTCGGGCAGGCGGGCAGGCACAATCCACAGTGAACGCACGAATTGATCACAGCATCGCTGGGAATATCGGGACCGGCGAACGGAACTTGAGCGGTAATTTCGTGCTCGGCAATCATGGCGTCAACTCTCACATCCAGAACATCCACGGTTACATCGTCCGATGTGCAAACTGCGACCGGACGCACCAGCCAGAGCAGAGCGGCTTCCACCTTTCATCGTTTTTCAACGTTCGTATGATACCGTTTCCCTGCGCAATGCGCAAACCGCTGACAACAGGCGGATATGGCTGCGCTTCAAGGATGGAGAGATCAACGGAAGCAGGCGGGGTTGACCCATTCTGACGCAACAAACGCCGATCCTTTTCCCTCTGCCGCCGTTGGTCGGCAGATCGGGCAGGCAGGCATCCCGCCCTGCACAGTTGTGTACCGCTGCACTAGCTGGATGGCGCCACACCACCCAATGACACCGGCAACAGCGTATCGGCTATCGGCTATGTTCGTATCAGCCGCAGTGTATAAACGGACAAAAAGTTCGCTATGCGCGCAAGTAACGAACGTCGCCCCCTGGACTGGGGAAGGGGGCAGGAGGGGCGGCGCCGACGCCCGATGCGCGCGTCAGCGCCTTCTGTGAAGCAGCCCGACGGATGACCTTGAGCACAGATTTCGGGGAACAGACGTCGTTCGTGTTACGGCACGAAGGTATACCCGACATTACGCACCGTCAGGATGTGGCGAGGTTGATCGGCGTCACGTTCGAGTTTGGCGCGCAATCGCCAGACCGACGTGGCGACGATACTGCGCGACTGCCGTGTGGTATAGCCCCAGATATGCTGAATGATCTGGCTCGTCGTGCAGACCTGACCGCTGCGTTTCATCAGGAACGACAGCAGGTGCACCTCGCGCGGCGTCAATTCGACCGCCGGACGGTCGGATGCCACACAGATCTGTCCTGCCGGATCGAGGACCCATTCGCCGCAGCTCAGGCGCTCGAGAGGTGGACGGCGCGCCTGCTGGCAGCGGCGCAGCACAGCACCAACCCGCGCGACGAATTCCGGCGCAGAGGTGTATTTGGCGATATAATCATCGGCGCCGAGGCGCAACCCCATGATGCGATCTTCGGCGCGCGCGCGCTGACTGTAGAAAACGACCGGCGTATCCAGGCTGCGCCGGATGCGGCGCAACACCTCGAACCCGTCGTAATCGTTCAGTTCTGCCTCGAGTATCACCATGTCGGGCATGCTGCCGAACACAGCGCGCAATGCATCACGCCCACCGCTCGAAGAACTGACATGGTAGTGCGCGCGCTCGAGCAGGGCGGCAGTGATGCTCAGCGATATGCTGTCGCTATCCACCAGATGAATGTGAGGCATAGAGTCAGAACTCCTCCTGAACGTATACCACGAATAACGTGACTATTGATCGTGCGCACGATGTACAACCGCGTTTTTACCATGTCGCCGCCTCACCCGTCTATCACGCGGTGCTCATCTTCTCATCAGATCGCGGTGCTCCTCGCTTTCAGAGCATCTCGACGCATCGGCGGTTATGCGATGGCGTGTCTTATTGTTGACTTTTTGTGTGTTTTTGTCTTGAGTTTTTGTGGTATCAACTTTAGTTGGCGTGTTATCTCATCTTATTGTGCGACCCGATATAACCATGCGCACTGCTGGATGTGAAGTGCCTATCCGAAAAACCGTCCCTTCGATGCGCGCTGCGCGCTTTTTTGCGCACTTCGTATATACGCAAAACGTTCCAGATATCCGAAAAACCGCCCCTTCGATACGCGCTGCGCGCTCCTCAGGATGCGGTTTTTCGGTGTCCTGCGTTATTCGAACAGGCTCGAAGGCGGCGCGCCCGCACGACACTCTGCTACAACCTCCGGTCTCATTCGGGACAACAGGGCGACTCCTGGTACAATGGCGGCGTCTTGCGCCTGGAATGTCCAAACGCGCACGTTGTACGTCGAAGGAACATCTATGCTGGTGACGTGGCTGTTCTTCATTGCGTGTGCAGCTGTCATTCTGGTTGCCGGCACGCAACTCTCGCGGTATGGCGATGTGATTGCCGATATGACCGGTCTTGGGCGCACATGGATCGGCGTGGTGCTGCTGGCATCGGTGACGTCGCTGCCGGAATTGATCACCGGGTTAAGTTCGGTTGCAATCTTTCGCGTGCCGGACATTGCGATGGGCGATATTGCCGGCAGTTGCATGTTCAATCTGCTGATCATAGCCATGCTCGATGCACTGCACGGCCCGGCGCCGATTTCGGGACGGGTGCATCAGGGACAGGTGCTGTCGGCATCTTTTGGGTTGATCCTGCTTGGACTGGTCAGTTTGAGCATCATGCTCAGAGAGATGCTTCCTGTCGTCGGCTGGGTGAGTGTGTCGAGCATGCTCTTCATTGCCATGTACCTGCTGGCGATGCGCACGATCTTCACATATGAACAGCGGCGTATTATGGCGGAATTCGTCGCCGAGATGGCCACCGAAACCGAGACGCGCCATCCATCGGCAGTGCGGGTCTATGGACTGTTTATCATCAACGCTGTGCTGATCGTCGGTGCGGCGCTCTATCTGCCCGGGCTGGCCGAAACGCTGGCGGAAACGACGGGACTGGGGCAGACGTTCTTCGGTACGCTCTTTGTCGCGCTCTCGACATCACTGCCCGAAGTGGTCGTGTCGATTGCAGCGCTGCGGATCGGCGCCATCGACATGGCAGTCGGCAATATTTTCGGCAGCAACCTGTTCAATATCGGCATTCTGGCGCTCGATGACCTGTTCTATACGCCAGGCCCGCTGCTGGCAGCGATTGAGATGTCGCATATCATTGCGGTGATCGCGGCAATGATCATGACGGCGATTGCAATTGTGGGACTGACCTACCGAAGCGATAGCAAACGCCTGTTTGTCGCCTGGGATGCACTGGGGATCGCTTTGGTGTATGCGCTGGCAAATGTGGCGCTGTATCTGCGGGGCGGCATACGATGAAGCGTTGGACTATTCGTCATGGCGCAGCTTCGTTACGGCGATCTGCTGACCGATCAGCAAATCGCCGTTGATATCCAGGATGGGGCGTCGCGCCACTGAACGTTCGAGCACACCCGCGCTCCCGGGCAAAATTCCGTCGGGGCACGGCGCCGCCGTGCCCCTACCGGGCAACGTCCACCGGCGCACGCAAGAACGATACCGTTGATGACGCGCTGGCGCCGCCGCCGTGCCCCTACCGGGCAACGCCCGTCGGCACACGCAAGAACGATACCGTTGATGACGCGCTGGCGCCGCCGCCGTGCCCCAACCAGGCGAACCCCGTCGGGACCGTGGCGGGACGCGCCACGAGTCGGGGCACGGCGGCGCCGTGCCCCTACCGGGCAACGTCCACCGGCGCGCGCAAGAACGATACCGTTGATGACGCGCTGGCGCCGCCGCCGTGCCCCAACCAGGCGAACCCCGTCGGGATCGTGGCGGAACGTGCACCAACCGGGCGTCAGGTCCGAAGGATTGACGCGCATCCTGGCATCTTCTACAATCGCCGGGGGCTTCCCCCAAACCACTCAATCAGGAACAGATACAACCAGGAGCGTCATTGTGTCACATCTCAATCTGAGCATGTTCAAAGCCTACGATATTCGCACCCCTGCCTCGCAGTTAACCCTTGATCTCGCCGAGCGATTGGCGTATGCTGAGGCATTTTATTTCCGCGAATATCTGGGCGTGCAGAAGGTGGTGCTCTGCCGCGACGCACGTCTTTCCGGCGCCCAGTACCTCGAGCAGGGCATCCGTATCTTCCGCAATCTGGGGTTCGAGGTGCTGGCGGCGCCACAGGTGACGTCTGCGTGTGTGTTCTACTATACCTGTATGCGCCATCCGGATGCAGCAGGAATTATGTATGGCGCATCACACAACCCCGGCAGCGACACGGGGCAGAAGATTGTTGCGCCCGGCATCCAACCGATCGCGGATGGGTGCGGTCCCGGTGGCGGGTTGCAGGCTCTGCGCCAGCTGTACGAGCACGGAGCGCGCCCCGAGCCGGTTCGCGGCGGTCGGCTGCGTCTGGTCAATTACCTGGAGGATTATGTGCGCGACGCCATGCGCCTGGCTGGGGTCGGTCCGGGTGGGCTGGCGGGGCTGCGGATCGTGCAGGATTTTCTCTCGGGAGCGGCTGGTCAGGAAATGTTGCTGGCGTTCACCATCGCCGGAGCGGATGTCGAACCACGCAATCTGGTGCCGGATGGACATTTTCCATCAGGAGCGCCCAATCCGGTCGTCCATTCCTCAATTGCGCCATCACTCGACCTGTTGCATCAGGGTGGGTTCGATTTCGGCATGTTCTTCGACGGCGACGGTGATCGGCTGGATATCGTTGCGTCCGATGGACGCCAGCTCAGCCCGGCGTTCAACCTCGTCGCGCTGGCGCCGCGGCTGCGCGCGATTTTTCCCGACATTGCCCATCCCAACCTGTACGTCGATCTCAAAGCCAATCCACTGGCGATCATGCGCATCGCGCGGCAGGGGTTCGGGGTGCATATCATTCGCAATGGTCACTCGCAGATCAAGCAGACCCTCGGGAAAAACGCCGCCGCCGGCTTCATCGCCGCAGTCGAGGAGTCGTCGCACTATTACCTGACCATCCGCCAGGAGCGCATGGTCTTTCCAACCGAAAATACCCTCTTCTTCGCGATCCTGACAGCACGCGCATGGCAGGAGGATCTGTCGCTCTACCGGGAACTGCTCGATCTACAGCATTCGACTTTCCGCGAGCGCGAATGGGGACATCATTTTCCGAACGACGACCTGCGTACCGCAGCGCTGGCGGCCGTTGAAGACGCCTTCGTGCGCAGCGGCTGGAAGGCAATGCGTCATATGGCGGATGGCGTCGATATGGACGCGACATTGTTGCGTGATGGGCTGCCTTTCGTCATCGACGCTGATACGCCGCTGACAGAGGAATGGACACAGATAGCGCAGCGCGCTTCACAGAGTGAGAAGGGTCTGGCACGCTGGGAGGTGACGGCAAGCACGGCAGCGCGCCGCGATGCAGCGGTGCGCCTGATCGAAGAAACGGTTCGGCGCTTTCAGGCAGGACCCCGATACGTCGGATAGGAGAGTTGACGACTCGCAACCGCTGGTAAACTATTCTTTTCTTTGTGAAGTTTGACACAATTTATCCGGTGTGATACACTCGCAGAGACAAACGCTTCAAGGAAATCTGCACAGGCAACGACCAGACTCTTCCGGTCACCCCGGCTTCAGGAGGTCCACATGCGCCGTCAGAACGCGCGAATTCTTGCTCTCCCACTGGTTCGATCATCCTGGGTGTTCATTGTTCTGGCGCTCGTTGCTTACGGCGCCGTTCTGGCAGGCAGCGCCGTTCCTGATGCAACCGGCGCTGTTGTAAGCAGCGTTGCAACGGTGGCGCTGGGTGGCGCGCTTGCCATGTACATCGGTATGCGCACCAGCGCCGCGCCGACGCGCCTTGGCGGGCGCGCGGCTGCCGCCCGCCGCTCCTATCTGACCCTGGCGTTCACCGCGGTCGGCGTACTGTACCTGGCGCTGGTCGCCGGCGCGCTCAACACGAGTGCAGGCACGTTGTGGACATGCCAGACCTGGCCGGGATGTGATATGTCTGCCGGTGGCGCCTGGCTCGCATTGGCGCACCGTGGGCTGGCGGGCATCGCTACGATTCTGATCGCGGCGCTGGCAGTGCAAACCTGGCGCATCAAACACGAACCTGCATTTCGCCGCGCCGTTGCGCTGGCGCTGGGATTGATGCTGGTGCAGAACACTGTCGGTCTGGTGCAGGTGCTTCTGGCGCAGGCTGGCGAGTCGTTGCCGATGTCTGTTGCGCGTCTGACGCACCTGGGGCTGAGCGCTACTGCGTGGGGAACGCTGGTTGTGCTGGCAACACTGGCGCTGCGCCGTCCGTTTCCAGCGGTCGTTGCAACGAAGTCGCCATCATCCGCAACGGTCGCGCGCCCCGGCGTAACCGATACGGTGCTGCTGGAAGGCAGACCGTCGCTGTTGAAGGATTATATCAGCCTGACCAAGCCGGGAGTGATCTCGTTGCTCATTCTGACGACGATCACCAGCATGTATATCACACCAGCCGGTATCCCGGAATTGTCGCTGGTGCTCTGGACGACGATCGGCGGCTGGTTGATGGCGTCGGGCTCGCATGCTATCAACTGTTATCTGGATAAAGACATCGACATCAACATGGGGCGCACTAGCCGGCGCCCGATCCCGAGCGGACGCATTCCGGCGTGGCATGCACTGGCGCTTGGCGTTGCGCTCGGCGTGGTCGCGTTCGCCATTCTGGCGACATTCGTCAACATGCTGGCGGCGCTGCTGGCGCTGGCTGGCTTCCTCTACTATGTTTTCATTTACACGATCTGGCTGAAACGCACCTCGAAGCACAATATTGTCATTGGCGGCGGCGCAGGCGCATTCCCGCCGCTGGTCGGCTGGGCAGCGGTGACCGGTTCACTGGCGCCGGAGGCGCTGCTCCTGTGGTTGATTGTGTTCTTCTGGACGCCGCCACACTTCTGGGCGCTGGCGATTATCCGCGAGAAGGATTATGCGCGCGCCGGAGTGCCGATGCTGCCGGTGGTGGAGGGCGATGTCGAGACGCGCCGACAGATCGTGCTCTATACGATGTATATGCTGGCGCTCACCGCGCTGCCGCCGCTGCTGGGCATGCTGGGCTGGTCCTACCTGCTGATGGCAGCGGTCTCTGGCGGATTGTTCCTGCATTATGCGCTGAAACTTCGCCGCGACGGCACAACGACGACTGCCTGGGCGCTCTATAAGTATTCGTTGCTCTATCTGGCGCTTCTCTTTGTGGCAATGGTCATCGATCGCGTCGTGTTTGCATAGCACTACAACGAGATTTCCTATATCCGACCAAGGCACGTATTCAGACGTATCGCGCCCGTGGTGTTTGTGCGTCAGCGGGGCGGCGTCTTGTGACGCTTGCGAAAGCCATCTCGCCGCCGATGTGTGATCGCTGGGGCTTCCCTCGATGGCGAACCGTCACCCACACCGGTGCAACGGGCGCGAAAATGTGAGACTCGGAAGCGTGGCCTTTGTGGACTTCGTGTCTTTGTGGTGCGATCATCACGCGATGTCTCGTTGTTGTGGCAGGAAGCGTTGAACGTCACTCTTCCTCCTTCGGGGCGGACAGAACTTCGGTTTTACGAGCTCTCTGCGGTTGCACTGCACACCACCGCGATCAACACAGCCCTGGAGTGCACCCCGTCGGGGCACGGCGACGCCCTGCCCCAACCAGACGCCCCACCCCGACGGCGCCCTGCTCACCGCACAACACCCCCGTCGGGGCACGGCAGCGCCGTGCCCCAACCCGGCGGCGCCACGCTTCAACCCGGCGGCGCCGTGCCCCAACCAGACGCCCCGACGGCGGCGCCCTGCTCACCGCACAGCACCCCCGTCGGGGCACGGCAGCGCCGTGCTCCAACCCGGCGGCGCCACGCTTCAAC
>FWWL01001019.1_pt1 | contig 70393 bp, 73 predicted proteins | sample 2228331 | NCBI WGS metagenome assembly FWWL01 (sample SAMEA103939775, study PRJEB20133) | metagenome
CGCGCTATCGAGAGGGCGACACCCCTCCACCATTCGCTTCGCGAACGGTCCCCCTCCCCTTGCAGGGGAGGATTTTAATGCGTGGCCCTTGGCATGTCGCCGTCCTGATGGGCGGCTGGTCGGCGGAGCGGCCTGTTTCCCTCATGAGCGGGGAGGGTGTAGCCAAGGCGCTGGAATCGCGTGGGCATCGAGTCACGCGGATCGACATGGACCGTGATGTCGCGGCGCGGTTGGCGGAAACAAAAGCCGACGTCGTGTTCAACGCGCTGCATGGCGTGCCGGGTGAGGATGGCACCGTGCAGGGGATGATGGACCTGATGGGGCTGACCTACACCCATTCGGGCCTTGCCACTTCTGTCATCGCGATCGACAAGCAATTGACCAAACAGGCGCTGGTACCGCACGGCATTCCCATGCCCGGCGGCCATATCGTGCAGAGCGAGAGCCTGTTCGAGGGCGATCCGCTGCCGCGTCCCTATGTATTGAAGCCTGTCAATGAAGGCAGTTCTGTCGGCGTCGCCATCGTCACGGCGGAGGGCAATTATGGCAACCCCATCGCGCGAGACAGTGTGGGGCCATGGCAGGATTTCCCCGAATTGCTGGCCGAACCCTATATTCGCGGGCGTGAACTGACCACCGCCGTACTGGGCGACGAAGCGCTGCTGGTGACGGAGTTGCGGCCCAAGAGCGGCTTTTATGATTTCGATGCCAAATATACCGATGGCATGACAGAGCATGTCTGCCCCGCCGACATTCCCGACGAGATTACGCAGGCGTGCAAGGCGCTGGCGTTGCGGTCGCACCAGTTGCTGGGGTGCAAGGGCGCATCGCGGTCCGATTTCCGCTGGGACGATGAACGCGGCGTCGAGGGGCTGTTCCTGCTGGAGGTCAATACCCAGCCGGGCATGACGCCGCTGAGCCTGGTTCCCGAACAGGCGGCGAAGCTGGGCATTGACTATGCCACGCTGGTAGAGACTATTGTCGAGGAAGCACTGGCAGGTGCCCGGATGCCGGACAGGGCGGGAGCGAAACATGGCTGAAGCACGGATCAGGCGCGGGGGCACGGCGCGACTGAGCAGCGCGAAGGGCAGGGCGACCAAGGGCGGTCGCGGCCGGACGCTCAAGCGCCAGTCCTCACTCGATCGACTGATCGAGGCGCTGCCGGTCAGCGAAGCCACGCTGCAACGCATGGCCAGCTGGACGATCGTGGGCATTTTCGCCGCGATCCTGATCGGGTTTGCGATTTTCTTCGGCCTGCCCGCCATGGTGCAGCAACAGGCCGCGCTGATCGCGGCGCGCGCCGGTTTCGAGGTCGACAAGGTCGAGGTGCGCGGCGTCGAGCGGATGGACGAACTGCCGGTCTATAATATCGCGCTGGGACAGGTGGATCGATCGATGCTCTCGCTCGATCTGCCCAAGGTCCGCGCCGACATGCTGAAACTGGGCTGGGTCAAGGATGCGCGCATTTCCCGCCGTCTGCCCGATACGCTGGTGGTCGACATTGTCGAACGCGATCCGGTGGCGGTGTGGCAGCATGGCGGGCAATTGCACCTGATCGACGTGGCGGGCGTGGTGCTGCAACCCGTGTCGGCCAGCGCCATGCCGGACCTGCCGCTGGTTGTCGGCCCCAACGCCAACCGCCAGACGGCGGGGCTTAATCGGCTGATGGAAAATGCCCCGGCGCTCAAGCCGATGCTGGCGGGTGCCACCTGGGTCGGCAATCGCCGCTGGGATTTGCGCTTCCAGTCGGGCGAGACACTGTCCTTGCCCGAAGGGGACAAGGTTTCCGCAGCCGCTCTGGTCAACTTCGCACGGATGGACGGGGTCAACCGGCTATTGGGCCGGGGTATCGTGAAATTCGACATGCGCGATCCTGACCGGTTCGTCCTGCGGCTGCCGCAGGGCAAGGTCGAGGAACGGCCGGTCGATGCGGCCGACACCGCGGCCAGCGCCGCGCCGTTGGGCGAGGAAGGCTAAGCCCCATGGCGCAGCCCAAGGTCGAAAAGCTGATCACCGCGATCGACATCGGATCGTGGAAAGTGTCTGCGCTGATCGCGGGGCGAACCGACACAGGTGAACTGGCGATTTTGGGCACGGGCCAGCGCGAAAGCCGGGGCGTGCGGCGCGGCTTCATCGCCGACATGGAGCGCACCGAACTGGCGGTGCGTGAAACGATCGAGCAGGCCGAGCGGGTTGCTGGCACCAATATCGAGGATGTGTGGGTCAGCTTTTCGGGCGGCAGCCTGGTCAGCGACGTCGTGACGGTAGAGCGCGACATGGGCGGCTATCGCATCGAGCAGGCCGATATCGACGATTTGCTGACGACCGGGCAACAGGGCATCGACCCGGATGGTCGCGTGGTGCTGCACGCGCAACCCACCTGCTTCACCATCAATGGCAAGGTGCCGGTCAAGAAACCCGCCGGGATGCATGCGGACCTGCTGGGCGTGGATATTCATGTCGTGCTGGCCGACGGCGCGCCGCTTGCCAATCTGGACCTGTGCGTGCGTGGCGCCTATCTGAACGTCAATTCCATCGTCGCATCGCCGATCGCGACGGGCCTCGCTTGCCTGTCCGAAGAAGAACGCGATCTGGGCGTAGCGCTGGTGGAATTGGGGGCAGGGGTGACCAATGTGTCGCTCTATGCCGGGGGAATGCTGGTGGGCCTGCATTCCATTCCCATCGGGGCATCCGACATTACCGACGATATTGCATCGGCCTTTGGCATTCGCCGCAGCCAGGCGGAGCGGATCAAATGCTTCTATGGTTCGGCGATGCAGAACCGCCGCGATTTCCGCGAGATGATCGAGATCGCAACCCCTCATGGCGATGTCGCCCTGCCGGGGCAAAGCGCCGGTCCCAATGCGGAAGGGGGCAAGATTACGCGCGCGGCGCTGGTCGGCGTTATCTGCGAACGGCTCAATCAGTTGATGTCCGAAGTGAACGCCGCGCTGGCGGGCATGGGATTCAATTCCCCCACCGGGCGGCAGGTGGTGCTGACCGGGGGCGGCGCGGAAATGAAGGGCATTGCCGACTATGCGCAGGGCGCGCTGGGCCGCGCGGTGCGGATCGGTCGGCCAAGGGGCTTGTCCGCCATGCCCGAAGCGCATAGTGGCCCGGCCTTCGCGACGCTGGCGGGACTGGCGCTTTACGGCGCTTCCAACCCGGTTGATCTCCGCACGATGGCGCCCGCGCCGCAAACCGTGCATCGTCTGGGCGCACCCTTGTGGTGGCAGCGGATGATGCGGGCGATAAAGACCAACTATTGAACGAATTTACAGTAAGACGAAATTAACTGGTGAAATACTCCAGTTTCTGGTGTTAACATTTGATGTCGGTTGTTGCTTCCTGACGAGGAAGCTGAGGGAGCAGAATATATGAGCATTGAGATCAGCCCTCCGCATGTGGATGAACTGAAGCCGCGTATCGCGGTGATCGGTGTCGGCGGCGCGGGCGGCAATGCCATCGCGAACATGATTGCAGCCCATGTCGAGGGCGTGGACTTCATCGTGGCGAATACGGATGCGCAGGCGCTCAACGCCTCGCCAGCCGAACGCCGCATCCAGCTTGGCCCGCAAATCACCGAGGGTCTGGGCGCAGGATCGCGTCCCGAAATCGGCAAGGCGGCTGCGGAAGAAACGATCGTGTCGGTCGAGCAGGCGCTGGAGGGCGCGCATATGTGCTTCATCGCCGCCGGGATGGGCGGCGGCACCGGCACCGGGGCGGCCCCCGTCATCGCCAAGGCGGCGCGCGAGCGTGGCATCCTGACCGTTGGCGTCGTGACCAAGCCGTTCACGTTCGAAGGCAATCGCCGCATGAAGTCGGCGGAATCGGGCATCGACGAGCTGCAAAAGCATGTCGATACGCTGATCGTCATTCCCAACCAGAATCTGTTCCTGATCGCCAATCCGAACACGACCTTCAAGGAAGCGTTCCAGATGGCGGACGAAGTGTTGCAACAGGGCGTGCGCGGCATCACCGACCTGATGGTCATGCCCGGCCTCATCAACCTGGATTTCGCCGACGTCCGCTCTGTGATGGGCGAAATGGGCAAGGCGATGATGGGCACCGGCGAAGCCGAAGGCGACGGTCGTGCGCTTCAGGCGGCGGAGAAGGCGATCGCCAACCCGCTGCTCGATGGCGTGTCGATGCGCGGGGCAAAGGGCGTCATCGTCTCGATCGTCGGGGGCGAGGATATGCGCCTGATGGAAGTGGACGAAGCCGCCAACCATATTCGCGAACTGGTGGACCCGGACGCAAACATCATCTGGGGCAGCGCGTTCAACGACAATCTGAATGGCAAGATTCGCGTGTCGGTTGTCGCCACGGGCATCGACAATGATGTTGGCAATCATGCCGCGCCGCTGACCCAGCCTTTCAGCTTCGCCAGCCGCCCTGCGGTGTCGGTGCCCCAGTCGGCAGCACCCAAGGCCGCTGCACCCGCGCCCGCGCCACAGGCAGCTCCCGCGCCAGCACCTGAACCGGAAACGCTGGAACTGGACGTCCCCGAAGCGCCGGCCCCCGCGCCGGTGGCAGCCGCCGCGCCCGCGCCGTTCGCTGCGCCGCGCCCGGTCGCTGTCTTTTCGGACGACGACCCGGCAGAGGATGAACTGGTGCTCGGCGCGGAAAGTGCGGCACCGCCTCCGCCAGCAGAGCCAGCGCCGCGTGTCGCATCGGGCGGCACCCTGTTCGAGCGGATGGCCGGCCTGACCCGCGGTACGGAAAAGTCGCCTGCCGCCGACGAAGGCGCGCCGGGGATGGACATTCCGCGCTTCCTCAATCGCCAGAACAACCAGTAAGCGATCCGCTTGCCGGGGCATCTGCTCCACCAGAAGCGCGCCGTCGGTCCCACAAGGCAACCGGGCGCGCTTTTTCGTTGGCGGTCATTTCCCATTCATGGCGGCATCGGTTAAGGCACGGGTGTGAAACGCTCTCTTCCCTGGATAATTGCCGCGCTGATGCTTCCGGGCGGCGCATTCGCGCAGGTTGACCAATCGCAACTGGTCCGTCCGCCAGACGCGGCCGACCTCAACAGCTACCTTGCCCGTCTGTCCACCAATCCGCGCGATGTGGCGGCGCTGATCGGCGCGGGGGAGGCGGCGCTGGCGTTGGACGACCCGCGCGCCGCCACCGGCTTTTTTGCCCGTGCCGATGCGATCGCCAGCGGTAATGGCCGGATCAAGGCCGGGCTGGGGCGGGTGATGTTGAAGCTGCAAAATCCGGGCGAAGCGCTGCGCCTGTTCGATCAGGCGGCGCGGCTGGGCTATCCCGACGCGACGATCCTGGCCGATCGCGGGCTGGCGCGCGACATGACCGGGGATCAGGCCGGGGCGCAGCGCGATTATCAGGCGGCGCTGCAACGCACGCCCGACGACGCGGAACTGATTCGCCGCTATGCATCGTCATTGGGGATAGCCGGGCAGATCGATGCGTCGGACAAGGTCATGCAGCCGCTATTCTACAAGAGCGATCGCGCGGCATGGCGATCGCGCGTATTCATTTTGGCGATGAACAACCGGCAGGCTGAAGCGCAGAAGATAGCCGAGCAGACTATGCCGCCGCAGCTCGCCGCCGCGATGATGCCCTATCTGCGCAAAATGCCCTATCTGACCCCAGCGCAGAAGGCTGCTGCGATTCATTTCGGGCATTTCCCGGCGCAGGTCGGCACCACCATCGCCGCGATCGTGCCGACGCCTCCGGCTCCCGGCTACAGCCAGCCGGTTGCAACCAAGGCACCACCGCCAGTCGCTGTGGCGGCCGCCCCGACCAGCCCGGCGCAGGATCGCCGCACGCGTCGCGCCGAACAACAGCGCCAGCGCCGCGAAGCAACGCGGCTGGCGCGGGCCGAAACGCCGCGAACGGCGACGGTTCAACCGACGCCGGCACCGACGCCCACCCCGACTCCAGCGCCGACACCGAGTGCAGCGCCCACCCCGCAGCAGCCTGCGCCGCAAACCGTCCAACCGACACCGGCGCCCACACCCGCACCGGCGCAGGTGCAGATGGTCCAGCAGACGCCCGGCGCACCGGCCCCGACCCAGTCTGCTCCGCCAAGGCAGCTTGCCGCCGCCACGCCGCAGGTACAGGGGCCGCCAGCGCCCGGTCTTGAATCGCTCGACACGCCGCGGACCGCGGCACCTGTCGCCAGCCAGCCTGCAACCACGGTACCGAATAATGCCACCGCGCTGGCCCAGGCTTCCGCACCGGCATCGACGCCCGCTGCTTCGCCTGTTGTCCAGCCCACGCCGCCCGCGCCGCCGCCTCAGCCCGATCCGCAGGCGACCCGCACGCTGGCCGACATCATCCGCGCCATCGATGTGCCGGAAGCGGAACGGCGGCCCACCGTCGCGGCCGTCGATCTGGCCGAGATCGAGAAAATGCAGGCCGCGCGCCGCGCCGAGCGTCTGGCGGCTGCCGAAAAGGTGAAGAAAGCCGCCGCAGCCAAGGCCAAGGCGGAAGCCGATGCGAAGGCGAAGAAGGAGGCGGAGGAAAAGAAGCGGCTGGCCGACAATCCGTCACGCAACTGGCTTCAGATCGCGACCGGCGCGAACAAGAGCGCGCTGGCATTCACGCTGAAGGCGCTGCGCAAGAAATATGACGAGCTGGCCCCGCAAAGCGCCTGGACCGCCAGTTGGGGCCGGACCAATCGTCTGGTCGTCGGTCCATTCGCCAGCTTCACCCGCGCCAGGACGCTCGAAACCAAGCTGAAGGGCGAGGGTGCAGATGTTTTTGCCTGGCAAAGTGATGCCGGAGAGGTGGTCGAAAGGCTGAGCGGCGAGTAGAGGGGCGTCCCATGACGACCCTTGCTTCCTATGCCTGCCATCCCGCCGCCAGCCGTGGCCGCCTCCACCCCGAAGAGGGGGGCGAGGTGCGCGGCCCGCGCGACATGTTCCAGCGGGATCGGGATCGCATCATCCATTCGATCGCATTTCGTCGCCTGCGCCACAAGACGCAGGTATTTGTGTCGCCAGACGGGGATCATTTCCGCGTCCGCCTGACCCACAGTCTGGAGGTTGCGCAGATCGGGCGCACCACCGCGCGGACGCTGGGGCTGAACGAGGATCTGACCGAGGCTCTGTGCCTGGCCCACGACATTGGCCATCCGCCCTTTGGCCATGCTGGCGAGGATGCGCTGGAGGCGGCGATGGAGGCGCATGGTGGCTTTGATCATAACGCCCATACGCTGCGCACGCTGATGCTGCTGGAAAGTCCCTATCCGCGGTTCCGGGGACTCAATCTGAGCTGGGAAATGCTGGAGGGGCTGGCCAAGCATAATGGGCCGATCCGCAATCCCGGCTGGGCGATGCGCGAACTCGACGCTTTATTCCCGCTCGACCTGACCAGCCATGCCTCGCTGGAGGCGCAACTCGCGGCGATTTCCGACGATATCGCCTATGACAATCACGACATTGACGATGGGCTGCGCGCGGGGCTGCTGGTGCTGGAGCAGTTGCTGGAGGTTCCGTTCGTGGCGCGCTGTTGGGACCGGGTGCGGACCCGCTATCCCGATGTCGCGCAGGACAGGCTGCTGCGCGAACTGGTGCGCGAACAGATTGGCGTGATGGCCAACGACCTGATCGCCGCGACCCGCGCCAATATCGCAGAATCGGGGGTGCGGACGGTGGAGGATGTGCGTGCGCTGGGCCGTACGCTGGTTGCCTTCTCGCCCGAACTGGCGGCGCAAGAGCGTGGTCTCAAGCGTTTCATGTATGCCAGCCTGTATCATCATCCCGAACAATTGGCCGCTGCCGACCGGGCGCGGGTGATCGTCACCGACCTGTTCGCCGCCTATCAGGCCGATCCCGCGCTGATGCCGGGCGAATGGCGCGATGAGTGCGTGACCGGCGAACCCGATCGCAGCCGCCACATCGCCGATTTCATCGCGGGCATGACCGACCGTTACGCCGAAAAGCGCCATGCCGAGATATTCGGGGCGGTGGCGGATTGACGCGCCGGTGCGTTTGACGCAATGCAAATCATGTCGTCGGCGCTGAGGATTCGGCGCCGGGCATGATGCGGGAGAGTATGGGCGGCCTTTCAGGCCAAGCCCGTCGCCGAAGGAGCAACCGCCCCGGAATCTCTCAGGCCAAAGGACCGCATCACGCGCAGACGCTCTGGAAAGCGGATGGGGGAACCTGTCCCACCGAAGGGGTAAGCCGTCCCGCAAAGGACGGTCAAAGCTCTCAGGTTCCCGTGACAGAGGGGGTGACGAAAAGGCGGTCCGTTGGCCGGGTCGATCGTCGCTGTGCCCTCTTACGGAAAGGTCGTTTCATGACCGCCACGGACAATATCGCCACGCTGGAAGAAAGCCTGCCGCTGGAGGCCTTGCCGCTCGACGCCTGGCATCGCGCGCGCGGCGCGCGGATGGTGGGGTTTGCCGGTTATCACATGCCGATCCAATATGATGGCATCATGGCCGAACATGGCTGGACCCGCGAACATGCAGGCCTGTTCGACGTCAGCCATATGGGGCAACTGACCTTTTCGGGTGAGGGCGTGGACGAAGCGCTGGAGCTATTGCTGCCCAGCGATATCAAGGGATTGAAGCCCTTTCGCCAGCGCTATTCGATGTTGCTGGATCGCGATGGCGGCATATTGGATGACCTGATGGTATCGCGCCTTGGCGATGGGGCGTTCGATGACGCGGCGATCTACATGGTCGTGAACGGCGCGAACAAATATGACGATATTGGCTGGATGATTGAGCATTTGCCCGATGCCGTGACCATGAACCATATGGCCGATCAGGCGCTGCTGGCTTTGCAGGGGCCGGAAGCGGGCGAGGCGATGGCGGTGCTGGTGCCGGGGACTGCCGAACTGACTTTCATGCAGTGCGGCGCGTTCGACTGGAACGGGGTGCCGCTGTGGATCAGCAGGTCGGGCTATACCGGCGAGGACGGGTTCGAGATCAGCCTGCCCGCCGATGCGGCGAACGCCTTTGCCGACGCCTTGTGTGCCCTGCCGCAGGTGAAACCAATCGGCCTTGGCGCGCGCGATTCCTTGCGGTTGGAGGCGGGGTTGCCGCTCTATGGCCATGACCTGACCCCTGCGGTCAGCACGATCGGCGCTGATCTGGGCTTTGCGATTCCAAAGCGTCGTCGTGAGGAGGGCGGTTTCATCGGCCATGGCCGGGTGATGAAGGAACTGGCGGACGGGCCGGGCGCAAAGCGCGTGGGCCTGACCATCGAGGGCCGCCTGCCCGCGCGCGAGGGCGCACAGATTTATGTCGGCGATGTGCAGGTGGGCGACGTCACCTCCGGCGGTTTTGCCCCGACCGTGGGCGCGCCGATTGCGATGGGTTGGGTCAGCCTGCCCCATAGCGCCATCGGCACCGCGCTGGAAATTGAAGTGCGCGGCAAGCGCATCGGCGCAACGGTCGCGCCCATGCCGTTCGTACCGCACAATTATCGCCGCAAAGCCTGAATTTTTTGTCCGATAGGGGAGACAGACCCATGAGCCGCTATTTCACCGACGAACATGAATGGATCGATGTCGAGGGCGAGATCGCCACGGTCGGCATTACCGACTATGCGCAGGAGCAGTTGGGCGACATCGTGTTCGTCGAACTGCCCGCCGAAGGCACCACGTTCGACAAGGGCGACGATGCCGCCGTGGTCGAATCGGTGAAGGCCGCGTCGGACGTCTATGCGCCGATTTCGGGTGAAGTGATCGAAACCAATGGCGCGCTGGAGGATGAACCCGCGTTGGTCAACAGCGACGCGGAGGAAGATGGCTGGTTCTTCAAGCTGCGCATGACCGACCCGTCCGAGCTGGAAGGGCTGATGACCGAAGCGGCCTACAAGAAGTTTGTGGCCAGCCTTTGATATTTAATCGCCCCTCCTCTTCAGGGGAGGGGTTGGGGTGGGGGCTTGCCTCACGCGCCGCGTGGAGCGGACAGCGCCCACCCTCGGCCCCTCCCCAGAAGGGGAGAAGGAGAAATTGATGCGCTACCTACCCCTAACCGACACTGACCGCGCGGATATGCTGTCCGTCGTCGGCGCGGCGTCGATTGACGATCTGTTCGTCGACGTGCCCGCTGAAGCCCGCCTTTCGACCAAGATCGCGGGTCTGCCCGATCATGCGAGCGAACTGGCGGTCGAACGCCATATGAGCAAGCTGGCGCGGCAAAATCTGTCGGCGGGGGAAGCGCCCTTTTTCCTGGGGGCGGGGGCGTACAAGCATCATGTCCCGGCCAGTGTCGATCATCTGATCCAGCGCGGCGAGTTTCTGACCGCCTACACGCCCTATCAGCCGGAAATCGCGCAGGGGACGTTGCAGGTATTGTTCGAGTTCCAGACGCAGGTGGCGCGCCTGCTGGGCTGCGACGTGGCGAACGCATCCATGTATGACGGGTCGACCGCCTGCTGGGAAGCGATCGGCATGGCGCGGCGGATCACCAAGCGGGGCAAGGCGATCTTGTCGTCGGGCCTGCATCCCCATTATGTGTCGGTCGCCAATACGATGGCGAAGTTCACCGGCGACCAGTTGGTGCATGACGCGCCGACCCTGAGCGCCGACCCCGATATCGACGCGCTGATCGCCGGCATCGACAAGGAGACGAGCTGCGTCGTCGTCCAATATCCCGACATTTTGGGCCGCATTGCCGACCTGACCCCGCTGGCCGACGCGGCCCATGCCGCCGGTGCGCTGCTGGTCGCGGTGGTGACCGAGCCGGTGGCGCTGGGCGCGCTGGTCCCGCCCGGCGAGATGGGCGCGGACATCGTCGTGGGCGAAGGCCAGTCGATCGGCGTCGGCCTGCAATTTGGCGGGCCGTATCTCGGCCTCTTTGCCTGCAAGCAGAAATATGTCCGCCAGATGCCGGGCCGCCTGTGTGGCGAGACGGTGGACGCGGCGGGCAAGCGCGGTTTCGTGCTGACGCTCTCCACCCGCGAACAGCATATCCGCCGCGAGAAGGCGACGTCGAATATCTGCACCAATTCAGGGCTTTGCGCGCTGGCGTTCAGTATTCACATGACCCTGCTTGGTGAGCGCGGGTTGCGTGAACTGGCGGCGCTCAATCATGGGCTGGCCTGCCAGGCGGCGGATCGTCTGGCGCAGGTGCCGGGCGTGACGCTGCTCAATGAGAGCTTCTTCAACGAATTCACGCTGGTCCTGACGAAGGATGCGCGGGAAGTGGTGCGCAGCCTGGCCGACAAGGGCGTGCTGGCCGGCGTGTCGCTGGGCCGTCTGTTTCCGCAACACGCATCGGTCGGCAACGGGTTGGTCGTCGCTGTGACCGAGACGGTGACGGCGGAGGATATCGAAACGCTGGCCCAGGCGCTGGAGGAGGAACTGGCATGACGGTTCATAGCCTCAGTGCTGCCGCGAAGGCGGTAGCCCAGTCCGGCCGTTCAGCTACCCGCAAGGGCAGGACTGGGTTCCCGCCTTCGCGGGAATACGGCGCGAACAAGGAGATTGTCGCATGACCATGCTCAAGGAAGGCCGTCCCACCGCGCCCGTCACCGTCAAGGATGCGCATATGGCCCCGGCCACGGCGACGGGAAACCGCGCGCTGATGCTGGAAGAAGCGTTGATCTTCGAGATTGGATCGACCGATACCACCGGCGTCGATTTCGCGCCCGCGCCCAAGCTTGCCACCCGCCTTGGCGGACTGGAGCGCGGGGCGATCGGCTTGCCCGGCCTGTCCGAACAGGAAACGGTGCGGCATTATACGCGCCTTAGTCGCCAGAATTATGCGATCGATCTTGGCTTGTTTCCGCTCGGCAGCTGCACGATGAAGCATAATCCGCGCCTCAACGAAAAGGTCGCGCGGATGCCCGGTTTTGCCGATCTTCACCCGCTCGCTCCGCAATCGACGGTGCAGGGCGCGCTGGCGGTGATCCATGAACTGGCGGAATGGCTGGTGACGCTGACGGGGATGCATGCGGTAGCGATGTCGCCCAAGGCCGGGGCGCATGGCGAATTGTGCGGCCTGCTGGCGATCCGTTCGGCGCTGGAGGCACGGGGTGACGCGCGCAGCGTCGTGCTGGTGCCCGAAAGCGCGCATGGCACAAACCCTGCGACGGCAGCCTTTTGTGGCTATAAGGTCGAGGATATTCCGGCGACCCCTGAGGGCCGTGTCGATCTGGCGGCGCTGACCGCGCGGCTGGGACCGGACGTCGCGGCGGTGATGATCACCAACCCCAATACGTGCGGCCTGTTCGAGCGGGATCTCAAGACGATTTCCGACGCGGTTCATGCGGCTGGCGCGTTCGTCTATTGCGATGGCGCGAATTTCAACGCCATCGTCGGCCGGGTCCGCCCCGGCGACCTGGGCGTCGATGCGATGCACATCAATTTGCACAAGACCTTCTCCACGCCCCATGGCGGGGGCGGTCCCGGTTCCGGCCCGGTCGTGCTGTCGGAGGCGCTTGCCCCTTATGCGCCGCTGCCCTTCGTCGAAAGGCAGGGCGATCGCTTCGTCCTGATCGAGGAGGAATCGGCCGAGGATCATCACGCCGGCACGTTCGGGCGGATGGTCGCTTTCCACGGCCAGATGGGGATGTTCACCCGCGCGCTGGCCTATATTCTGAGCCACGGCGCGGACGGCCTGCGGCAGGTGGCGGAGGATGCGGTCCTCAACGCCAATTATATCCTGCGTAGCCTGGACGACGTGCTGGACGCGCCGTTCGGCGGCAGCGGCCCCTGCATGCATGAGGCGCTGTTCAGCGACAAGGGACTGGCCGATGGCTTTACCACGCTCGACATCGCCAAGGGGCTGATTGACGAGGGGTTCCACCCGATGACCATGTATTTTCCGCTGGTCGTCCATGGCGCGATGCTGGTCGAACCGACCGAGACGGAAAGCAAGGCGGCCCTCGACCAGTTCATCATGGCGCTGCGCAGCCTGGCGCAGCGGGCCAAGGCAGGGGATGAGGCATTGAAGGGTGCGCCCTATCATGCGCCGCGCCGTCGCCTCGACGAAACGCTGGCGGCGCGAAAGCCCGTGCTGACATGGGAAGCGCCGACGCTGGCGCAGGCGGCGGAATGACGCCCTGGGTTCCGGGTGAAGCGGGCGGCGAGGCGCAGAAGCGCCACGCCCCCGCGACGCTGCGGAACAGGGACGCCATCCTGACCATCCTGCGCGATGCCTTGCCGCCATCCGGTCTGGTGCTGGAGGTGGCGAGCGGTAGCGGCGAACATATCATCCATTTCGCCGCCGCGCTGCCCGCGCTCGATTGGCAGCCAAGCGATCCCGATATGGCTGCGCTGGCCTCCATCGCGGCATGGCGGGCGGAGGCGGACCTTTCCAATCTGCATGAACCGATCCGGCTGGACGCGGCGGGAGACTGGCCGGTCGATCGGGCCGATGCGATATTGTGCATCAACATGGTGCATATCAGCCCATGGAACGCGACGTTGGGGTTGATGCAGGGGGCAGGGCGGGTTCTACCGCCGGGTGGGCCGCTCTATCTGTACGGACCTTATATGCGCGATGATGTGGAGACTGCGCCCAGCAACCTGGCGTTCGACGCCTCGCTCAAGGCCCGCGACCAGCGCTGGGGCCTGCGCCGGGTGGAGGATGTCGTGACCGCAGCGCAGGCGCAAGGGTTGCGCCTCGACAGGATGGTGGACATGCCGGCGAACAATCTGTCGCTGATTTTCAGGCGAGCGGCCTTCTGAAATCCGTTCGCGCTGCGCCTGTCGAAGCGCTTTACAGTCCCGCGAACAGGAACAGGCCTTCGACAAGCTGAGGCCGAACGGATAAGGGGAGCGCAATGTCCAGCCAACTCCTTCCCCTTGTCGCTGCCGAGATGCTCCAGCCCGCCGATCCGCGTGCGGCGGCCATGGCCGGGGCGATCGCGGCGCAATATCCGCACGCGGCCCGCGCGGTCCTATTCTACGGCTCCTGCCTGCGGGAGGCCAATCTCGACGGGCTGATGCTGGATTTCTATCTGATCGTGTCGGACTATCGCGCCGCTTATGGCAAAAGCTGGCTGGCGCGGGCCAATGCGCTGATCCCACCCAATGTGTTTCCGTTTGAACATAATGGCTTGATCGCCAAATATGCGGTGTTGTCCGAACCGGACTTTGCCCGGCTGTGCAGTCCAGCGGCGGACAATGTGTCGGTCTGGGCGCGCTTTGCGCAGCCGTCGCGATTGCTGTGGGCGGTAGATGAGGATGCGCGGGCGCGGGCCATCGCGGCGGTGGCTCAAGCCGCACCGACCCTATTGTCGCTGGCCCTGCCCATGGCGGAAGGTCAGGATGCGTTGTCCCTGTGGAAGGCGGGCTTCACCCTGACCTACCAGGCCGAGTTGCGGGCGGAGCGCAAGGGGCGGTCGCTGTCCATCGTTGATGCGGACCCCGATCGCTACCGTCGTTTCGGCGAGGCGGCGCTGGCCGATGGCCTGCCCCCATCGCCAGAGCAGGCCGCGCAGCGCTGGCGTGCGCTTCAGCGGCGGGGCAAGTGGCTGTCGGTCGTGAGGCTGGCCAAGGCGAGCTTCACCTATGCGGGTGGGATCGATTATCTGGCGTGGAAAATCAATCGTCATGCGGGGACGGCGATCGTCATCAAGCCATGGCAGCGGCGCTGGCCGCTGCTGGGCGCGCTCACTCTGCTGCCGCGACTGTTCCGTTCTGGTTCGATCCGCTGAGCGCGACGGACAGGGCATTGGCGAGCGACATCAGCGTATAGGGTTTGCGCAGCACTTCATGGCCCGCAAAATCGGCGCTGGCGGTTGCGTCGCCCGCATAGCCGGTGACGAACAGCACCGGCAGATGGCGATATTGCTGTGGCAGGGCGCGGATCATTTCCGGCCCGGTCAGGTCCGGCATCAGCACGTCGCTCATGATCAGGCCAATATCGCTATTATTGGACAGCAGCTTTGCGGCCTTGGACGGATGATCGCAGGCGATGGGCAGGTGCCCCAGTTCCGCCAGCGCCGCCATGGTCTGTTTCAGCACGCGCGGATCATCCTCCACCACCAGGATGCGGGTGGGCGGATGAAGCGTTGCGTCGTGCGGGGAGGATATGGCCTCGCTGGCATCGGCTGCCGCGTCGCCCATCCGCCGGGGCAGGTAGATATGGACGCTGGTGCCCTTGCCCGGTTCGGACTCGATGCGGATTTCGCCTTCGCACTGGCGCACGAAGCCGAAGATCTGGCTGAGGCCCAGACCCGTGCCCTTGCCGACCGGCTTGGTGGTGAAAAACGGCTCGAACACGCGCGCCAGTACCTCGGCGCTCATGCCGCAGCCATCATCAGTGACATTCAGCACGACATAGTCGCCCGCCTGACAATCGCCGACCTCACCCGCCGCTAGCGCGGTCTGGCTGGTGCCGATGGTCAGACGCCCGCGCCCGTCCATGGCGTCGCGCGCATTGACGCACAGGTTCAGGATCGCATTTTCCATCTGGTGCTGGTCAACGAAGATGCGCCATCCCTGCGCTTTGGGTGCGAGCGCCACGGTGATCTGGTCGCCGATGGTGCGGTCGATAAGGTCCGCCATGCCCGACACAAGCGCATCGGGATCGACTGCGCTGGGCAGCAATGGTTCGGACCGGGCAAAGGCAAGCAGGCGACGCGTGAGGGCGGAGGCGCGATTGGCCCCCTCCATCGCATTGTCGAGATGACGGGATGCTTCCTGCGGCTTTAGCCGGATATTGCGCTTCGCCAGTTCCAGTCCACCGACAACAACGGCCAGCATGTTATTGAAATCATGGGCGATACCACCCGTCAGCTGACCCACCGCATCCATTTTGTGCATCTGGCGCAGATTTTCCTCCGCCGCCGCGCGATCGATCGTTTCCTGTTGCAACCGCTCATAGGCATCGGTCAGTTCCGCCGTGCGTGCGCGCACCGCCAAGTCCAGCCGGTCGGCCCGTTCCGCCTCCGCCTCCGCCAGCCGCCGGGCGTTGCGGCGATCGCTATAGGCGATATGGGCGAACCAGGCAGCGAACAGCACACATACCAGCATCGCCAGCCCCAGCAGGCGTGAGGTCTGCCCCATCCATTCGGTACGGTCCCCCGCGAGCGCCACGGCAAGGCTACGTTCGCGCAGGCGCAGATTTTCCGCCTCTATGACGCGGTTGAGCAGCGCGGTGATGCGTTTCAGGTCGCGCGACGTCCCCGCTTCGTGAAAGCGACCGAGGGCTGCCATCTTCTGGTCGTAGGTGGTGCGCAGGCCGATTTCGTTGAGTGTCTTGCCGCGCGCCATGAAGGCTTTTTGCAGCGCCTCCACATTGCCGCGCTGCCATCCGGTGCCGCGCGTCGCAAAGGCCAGCGCCTTCAGTTGCGCGCCGGCAGTGCGCCACTGGTCCTGAAACAGGCGGCCGGTATCGGGGTTGAGGCCGATGACATAGCGGGCCAGCGTCACTTCCGCGCGTGCGGTCTGGGCCTCAAACGCGCGGGCCAGCGCGATGATCTCGAAACTGCGCTGCTGTTCGGCCAGCGCCAGTTGATGATCGCGCGAGGCGTTGCTGGCGCTATAGAGCAAAGCACCGAGCGACCCGACCAGCAGGATGCCGAGCAGGAATGGCAGCAGGCGTCGCGCCTTAACGCGCAAGCTGCTGCCTTCATGATCCAAAGTGTCGCCGTCCGCCATCACTCGTCACACTAGCGGAACAAGCATAGCAGCGAAACAGCGCTGATCAACGGCGTGCCGGTCAGGCGATCGCGCCGGTCGCCTGACCCGCGGCCTTGAACATGCCGATAATCTGTTCGACCTGTTCGTCGCTATGATCGGCACATAGCGAGCAGCGCAGCAGGAAGGTGCCGGCCGGGGTTGCGGGCGGGCGCGCCATGTTGACGTAGAGGCCCAGTTCCAGCAGCGTCTGCCAGATCGCCACGGCCTGCGCCTGATCGGTCAGGATCACTGCGATGATTGCCGATTGCGGCGTCGTGGTGCCCAGGGTGAAGCCAAGGTCGGTCAGTCCCTGATGCAGCCGCTTGCTGTTCTTCCACAAGTGGGCGCGCTTTTCACCCGCATGCATCAGCTTGCGGATGGAGGTCGCGGCGGTCGCGACCACGCTGGGCGGCAGCGATGCGGTGAACACATAGGGACGGCAGACCAGCCGCATGATCTCAAACTTGGGATGGTTGGAAACGCAGAAGCCGCCGACCGTGCCGACCGATTTGGAAAAGGTGCCGACGACGAAATCCACGTCTTGTTCGACGCCCTGTTCCTCATAGACGCCCCGGCCATTGGGACCGAAAAAGCCCATGCCATGCGCTTCATCGACCAGGATCATGCAATTTTGATGCTTGCGCACCGCGGCCACCATGTCGGGCAGGGGGGCGATGTCGCCCAGCATCGAATAGACGCCTTCCAGCACGACCAGCTTGAGCGCGTCGGCGGGCAGGCGACCCAGGCGCTTGTCCAGATCCTCGACGCTGTTGTGGCGGAAGCGGACGATTTCCGCGTCGCCCAGGAAGCAGCCATCATAGATGGACGCATGGCTGTCAGCGTCCAGCACGACATAGTCGCCGCGTCCGGCCAGCGTCGAAATCATGCCCAGATTGGCCTGATAGCCGGTCGAAAAGACCATGGCGGACGATGTGCCGTAAAATTCCTTGAGCGCGTCCTCGACTTCGCGATGGCCCTGATAGGTGCCGTTGAGGACGCGGCTGCCGGTCGTGCCAGCGCCAAATTCGTCCAGCGCTTTCTTGCCCGCCGCGACCACGTCCGGGTCGAAGGTCATGCCCATATAATTATAGGTGCCCAGCAGGATGGTTTCCTTGCCCTTGATGATCGCGCGCGTGGGAGAAAGCACCTGATCCATCACGATCGAGAAAGGATCGCGCACGCCGGTGTCGAGCAGCGCCTGCCGCTCGGCGATCAGGGGATCGAATTTGGACAGCAGATCGCGGGTTTCAGTGGCGGTGTCGGTCATATCTCTTCTGTCTTTCCCAATTCGTCATGCCGGACCTGATCCGGCATCCAGGGTTCCATGCGGAGTGCCTGGCGCACTGGACCCCGGATCAAGTCCGGGGTGACGACAAACTCAGGCGGCCTTCAGCTTCGCGACGGCATCGACCAGCTGGCCGACCGTCTCAATTTCCGCCTGCATGTTCATGGTGATCAGAATGTCGAATTCATCCTCGATCGCGGCGACGAAATCCATGACCGTCAGGCTGTCCCATTCCAGATCGCCGGCAAAGGTGGTGGTTTCGGTCAGCGCGACGCCCTTCTTGTTGAAGGGGGCGACCTGCGCGGCGACGCTGTCGAAAATTTCGGTGCGATCCGTCATCTTTTGCTTCTGTCTTTCCGTAAAGCACGGCTTTTGCCGCCTTGGCCTGCCCTATGGCAAGTGAATAAGGCGGTAATCGGGCAGCATCGCGCCCGAATTTGCACGGTGTTTTTGCGCCTTTAGCGGAAATTGTCGGCGTAGGCCTGCAATTTCAGCGTCTTGGGCGGCGTCGCTATCACGGTGTAGGGCACACCCTGCTTTTGCGCATAGGCGATGGCGGCTTCCTGCGAGGGGAAGCTGAGCTTGAGCTGCTGCTGCGTGTCGCCGGAGCCTGCCCATCCGGTCAGCGGATCGGCCTGCTTCGCTTCTGCCGGTGCATATTCCAGCACCCATTTATGGGTCAGCGCCTTGCCCGATTGCAGGGCGTTCTTCTGGATCTGGTAAATGCGCGCGCTCATCGCGAAAGACTCCGGTAAATCGTCATGCTGCGTTGCACCAGCGTCCGGCGTGAAGTCAAGTGCGCGTGCGGGCATCGGCGCGCTTGGTGCGCAACGTGGGCGGGGCGGCGGTCGGATCGTCGGGCCAGGGATGGCGGGGGTAGCGGCCGCGCATTTCCTTCGCCACATCGCGCCAGTTGCCCGCCCAGAAGCCGGGCAGGTCGCGCGTGGTCTGGATCGGGCGGCCAGCGGGCGAGGTGAGCGACAGGACGAGCGGGATGCGCGCGCTGCCCACGGTCGGGTGCTCGGCCAGGCCGTAGAGCGCCTGTACCCGCAATTCGACGCGCGGGCCGCCATCGGCCATATAGTCGATCGCATGGCTGCTGCCTGCCGGGGAGCGGAAATCGGGCGGGGCCAGCCGGTCCACCTGCTGCTTGCCGTCCCAGCCGATCAGGCCGTCCAGCACCCCCGACAAGTGCGACCGGTCGATGTCCGACAGGCGGCGCTTGCCCGCCAGCAGCGGCGGGAGCCATTCGTCCAGGCTGGCGATCAGGGCGGCATCGGACAGCGCCTCCACCCCGGCAAAGTCGGCGCGCATCCGCAGCGACTGCGCGGCCTCCGACCAGGGAAGCAGATCGAGGCCCCCCTGTCGCACGCCGTCCAGCAGCGCCGCCACCACCGCCGCCGGATCGGGCCGGTCGTCGGAGCCTGACGACAGGCGCACCGCGCCCAGCCGCCGTTCCCGCAGCGCCTCTATCCCGCCATTGGCGGGGCGGAAGCGGACGGTGCGGCTGGTGATGATCCGGTCCGGAAACAGCGCCAGCACGTCCGCTTCGGCGATCGGCGCGGCGGACAGGATGCGCGCGCCTGCCGCGCTGCCCTGCACCTCTCCCACCGCCAGCCATTCTTCGCGGGCGAGCGGCGACAGGGGGTCGAGCCGAAAACCGCGCCCGCCCACACTGGCCCAGTCCGCGCCATCGGCGGAGCGGCGTTTCGACACGCGATCGGGAAAGGCGAGCGCAAGGCAGAGGCCGGTGGCTTCCGTCGCGCTGACTGTTCCCCTCCCGCTTGCCGGAGGGGTTAGGGGAGGGCGTGTCGCTAGATTAGCTGGTACAGACCCTCCCCCGGCCCCTCCCGCAAGCGGGAGGGGAGCAAGATGGTTGGGCGTCGCCACAAGACCCGCCCAGCGCTTGGCCAGCGCGCGGCCAGCATCGGCCCGCTTGCCGCCCTCCCGCCGCCAGCGTTGCAGGCGCAGCGTAAGGTCTGTGTCCTGTCCGCCAATGCCGCGTTCGCCCAGCAGCACGGCAATATCGGCGGCGGTCTGCGCCAGCCCCATTTCGGCGGCGCGCACCAGCATATGCGCGATGCCCGGGCTGAGCGGCAGTTTCGCCAGCGCCTTGCCATGGGGCGTGATCCGACCGTCGCCATCCAGCGCCTCCAGCGCGGTCAGCCTTGCCCGCGCCTCGGCGACGGCTGCGGCGGGCGGGGGATCGAGCCAGCGCAGCGTCCCCGGATCGCTCACGCCCCACAGCGCGCAATCGAGCAGCAGGCTGGAAAGGTCGCTTTCCAATATCTCCGGCGGATCGAAGGGGGGCATGCCAGCGTTCGCGGCTGCTTCCCACAGGCGATAGGCGACGCCGGGCCGCTGCCGCGCGGCGCGGCCCGCACGCTGGGTCGCCGACGCCTGGCTTGCCCGTTCGGTCACCAGCCGGGTGACGCCCGCCGCCCTGTCATAACGGGGGCGCCGCGCCAGCCCGCTGTCGACGACGATCCGCACACCATCGATGGTCAGGCTGGTTTCCGCGATGCTGGTCGCCAAAATGACCTTTCGCACGCCCGACCGCGATGGCCGGATCGCGGCCCGCTGGGCGGCGGGACCAAGCGATCCGTGGAGGAGATGCACGTCATAGGGGCCGCCGTCGATCCGCTCCGCCGTGCGTTCAATCTCTCGCACGCCCGGCAGGAAGGCGAGCAGGTCGCCTTCCGCTTCCTCGCTGATGGCGCGGCGGATGGCGGCGGCCATCTCATCCTCGATCCGTCGTTCCGCATGGCGGCCGATATGACGCAGTTCGAGCGGCTGGATGCGGCCTTCGCTCTCGATCACCGGTGCGTCGCCCAGCAAGGCGGCGAAGCGCGCGCCGTCGAGGGTTGCGGACATGGGCACGATGCGCAGGTCCGGGCGCAGCGCCTCCTGCGCGTCGAGCGCCAGCGCGAGGCCGAAATCGCTGTCCAGACTACGCTCATGCACTTCGTCGAACAGCACCGCCGACACGCCCGTCAGTTCGGGGTCGTCCTGAATTCGGCGGACGAAAATGCCCTCCGTCAGCACCAGCAGACGGGTACGCGCCGACATTTTGCTGTCCATCCGCGTGGCATAGCCGACCGTGCCGCCCGGCTGTTCGCCCAGCATTTCGGCAATCCGTTCGGCAGCGGCGCGGGCCGCAAGGCGGCGGGGGGAAAGCAGCAAGACCTGCCTGCTGCACCATGGTTCGTCCAGCAGCGCGGGCGCCACCGCCGTCGTCTTGCCAGCCCCCGGCGGCGCGACCAGCACGGCGTTGCTGCCGGTGCGCAGCGCAGCGAGCAGATCGGGCAGGACGGCATGGATGGGCAGGGCGCTCATGGCCCTTCCTCTCGCCCCATTGACGCGAAATCGCAAGCGGAACGGAAATTGCGCGGTGAGGGAAAGATTAGCCGTTTCAGGCGTTTGCGTGATAGGCAGAAATTATAGCCCTTGCGCGCGCGAGCATGGGTGGGGGATAAACAGGGCATGTCGGCATTTACCGAAGATGCGGAACGCTATCGTACGCTGTTTGAAACGATGGACGAAGGCTTTTGCGTCATCGAATTTTTCGACGGGCCGCATGGACCGTTAAGCGACTATATTCATATCGAGGCGAACCCGGCCTATGAACGCCATGCCGGCATTTCCAATGTCGTTGGCCAGACATTGCGTGAAATGGTTCCGGACGAGGCCGATGGCTGGCTGGAACTATATGGCCGCGTGTTGCGCACCGGGGAGCCGATCCACTTCCAGCGCGAACTGATCGCTACCGGCCGCCATCTCGACATTTCCTCCTTTCGCATCGGCGCGCTGGAGGACAAGCAGGTTGCGGTTCTGTTCAAGGATGTGACCCATCGCATTCGCATCGAAACCGAGTTGCGGCAGCTGAACGAAACGCTGGAGACGCGGATCGCGCAGGCGCTGGCCGAGCGGGAGGAAGCGGAAGCCGCGCTGCGACAGGCGCAGAAGATGGAGGCGGTGGGGCAATTGACCGGCGGCCTGGCCCATGATTTCAACAATTTGCTGGCCGGGATTTCCGGCGCGTTTGAAATGATCGGCCTGCGCCTGGCCGAGGGACGCACGGCGGATGTCGAACGCTATCTGGCCGCCGGGCAGGGTGCGACCCGGCGCGCTGCATCGCTGACCCACCGGCTGCTGGCCTTTTCCCGCCGTCAGACGCTGACGCCCAAGCCAACTGTCATCAACCGCCTGTTCACCGACTTTACCGAACTGGTGCGCCGGACCGTCGGGCCGCAGATCGAGGTGCAGACGATTGCGGCGAGCGGGTTATGGCCTGCGCTGGTCGATGCCAACCAGCTGGAAAATGCGCTGCTCAACCTGTGCATCAATGCGCGCGACGCCATGCCGGACGGGGGCAAGATCACGATCGAGACCGCCAATCGATGGCTGGATGATCGCACCGCGCGCGACCATGGTCTGACGCCGGGCCAATATGTCACCGTGTCCGTCAGCGATACCGGGACCGGCATTGAAAAGACGATTCTGGACCGGGTGTTCGATCCCTTCTTCACTACCAAGCCGATGGGGCAGGGGACAGGGCTGGGCCTGTCGATGGTCTATGGCTTTGCCCGGCAGAGCCACGGCCATGTCCGCCTCTATTCCGAAATCGGACAGGGGACGACGGTGTGCGTCTATCTGCCGCGCCATCGCGGCGAAGAGGATGAGGAAAGTCCGGCCCTGCCCGACGCCGCCACCGAAGCCGAAGCGGGCGAGACGGTGCTGGTGATCGACGATGAACCATCGGTCCGCATGCTGATGGTCGATGCCCTGACCGATCTTGGCTATGTCTGCGTCGAAGCGGGCGATGGGCCATCGGGCCTCAAGGTGCTGGAATCACCGGCGCGGATAGACCTGCTGGTTACCGATGTCGGCTTGCCGGGCGGGCTGAACGGGCGGCAGGTAGCCGACGCGGCGCGGGCGTTGCGGCCGGACCTGCGCATCTTGTTCGTGACGGGTTATGCTGAGAATGCCGTGTTGAACCACGGGCATATCGAACATGGCATGGAAGTGCTGACCAAGCCCTTCGCCGTTGAGGAATTGCGCCGCCGGGTCGCCGCCTTGCTCCAGTCCGACGATCAGCCGAACAGGTAGATGTGAATCGGGTTCTTCGGATCGATCAGCATCTTGGTCGTCAGCGCCAGCGACATGATGATCAGCAGCGGCTTGATCAGCCTGGAACCAAAACGCATGGCCAGATGCGATCCCACCTGCCCGCCGATGATACTGCCGATCGCCATGGTGAGGCCCGCGACCCATAGCACATGGCCGCCAGCCACCATGGTCAGCAGGCCCGCAACATTGCTGGCGAAATTGGCGGCCTTGGTCTGGGCGGTGGCGCGCAGGATCGACAGGCCGCCCAGCGCCAGAAAGATGGTGGTGTAGAAAGCGCCCGCGCCCGGACCGAAAAAGCCGTCGTAAAAGCCGATGACGCCGATCAGGCCGCTTAGCGCAGCAATGCCGACGCGCGCGTGCCGGTCTGCCTCGCCCAGTTTGGGAGAGAAGGTGAAATAGGCGGCGATGGTGATGAGCAGGGCAGGCATAAGCCCGGCTAGGATCGATGGATCGACCCGCTGGAGCAGCCATGCGCCGCCGACCGATCCGATGAAGGCGGCGATCACCGGCGCCTTGTAGGTTTTGAGGTCCATATGCCCGCGCCGGGCATAGGCGAGGCACGCACCGAATGTGCCAAAGCAGCTTTGCAGTTTGTTGGTGGCGACAGCCTGCACCGGCGGAATGCCAGCAGCCATCAGCGCGGGCAGGGTGATAAGCCCGCCGCCACCTGCCATCGCGTCGATGCAACTCGCCGTCAATGCGGCGGCCATCAGGAAGGCGAGGGTTTCGGGAGTCAGGATCATGGGTGCTTTGGCCCGCCACCCCATCCCGTTCGGGCTGAGCCTGTCGGAGCCTGATACTTTCTAAGAAGAATGACCCTTCGAAACAGGGCGAACGGCCTTTGCTGGTCAGACGAAACGCGGACCCAAATCCTCAATAGGCGCGGATCGTTGCAAATTCGACGGCTTCGGTCAGCGCGGCCTTGGCCTTGCCATTGTCGAACATGCCCAGCGCGTCGATCGCGCGCTGGCCGTAATGGCGGGCGCGGGCGAGCGTGTCGGCGATCGCGCCGGTGCGGCGCAGCAGGCCGGTGGCGTGGGTCAGATCATCATCGCTGATCTTGTGACCCGCGATCGCCGCCTTCCAGAAGGCGCGATCCTCATCGCTGCCACGGGCATAGGCCAGGATCACCGGCAGCGTCACCTTGCCATCGCGGAAATCATCGCCAGCATCCTTGCCCATGGTCGCGCCATCCGATTCATAATCGATCGCGTCGTCGATCAGCTGGAAGGCGATGCCCAGATTGCGGCCATAGACGTCGAGCGCCTGCTCCTCCCGCTCGTCCCGGTCGGCGACCACGGCGGAAATGCGGCAGGCGGCGGCGAACAGCGCTGCGGTCTTGGCGCCGATAATGTCGAGATACTGGTCCTCGCTGGTGTCGATCTTGCGCTGGGCGGTCAGCTGGTTGACTTCGCCCTCCGCGATCACCGCCGATGCGTTGGCCAGGATTTTCAGGACTTTGAGCGATTCCGCCTCGACCATCAGCTCGAAGGAGCGGGAGAAGAGGAAGTCGCCGACCAGCACGCTGGCGCTGTTGCCCCAGATGATGTTGGCGGTCTTGCGGCCCCGGCGCAGGCCCGATCCATCGACGACATCGTCATGCAACAGCGTGGCGGTGTGGATGAATTCGACCGCGGCGGCCAGCTTGTAGTGGCGCGATCCGGCATAGCCGACCAGATCGGCGCAGGCCAGAGTCAGCATAGGCCGCAGCCTCTTGCCGCCGCCTGCAATCAAATGCCCGGCCAGTTCGGGGATCAGCGGGATGCGCGACTGCATCCGGTCCAGAATCACGGCATTGACCTGGTTCATGCCATCGGCGACCAGATTCATGATGGGGGCCAGCGACGGCGCGCTTTTGGCGCGGCCGATGGGGTGGACGTTACCGGGGGCGGGTGCTGTCATGATGTGCGTCCCTTGGCCGGGCAAAATGCAGATGGCAAGCGGGAATAGCTTGCCTGTGAGGCCAGATGGCGCAAAAAGCGCGCCGATTGACCGGAGGATGAACGTGACCGACACATTGCAGCGCTACCGCGAAAGCATCGACAATATCGACGCCGCGCTGGTGTTCATGCTGGCCGAGCGGTTCAAGGTGACGCAGGCGGTGGGCGAATATAAGGCGAGCCATGCGCTGCCCCCGGCCGATCCGGGGCGGGAGGAACGGCAGGTTGCCCGGTTGCGGCAGCTGGCGCTGGACGCGAAGCTGGACCCTGACTTCACCGAAAAATTCCTGCGCTTCATCATCGACGAAGTGATCCGCCATCATGAAAGGCTGCGCGAAGGCTGATCAGGCCGGTTCGGTCAGGTCCGCTTGTCTGGCGGGCGCCGATCGACCGAGCAGCACCCCGCCCAGCGCCAGCGCAAAACCGACAAGCTGGATAGGGCCAAGCCGTTCGCCAAAGAGCAGCCAAGCCTCGATCGCGGCCAGGGGCGGGACGAGCAGCAACAGCATCGACATGGCGGTCGGCCCCTGATGGCGGACCAGCCAGACGAGCAGACTGAGACCAGCCGCCGACAGGACAAGCACCGACCAGCCGAGCGCGGCCCAGAGCATGGGATCATTGTCCCAACGCCATTCGCCCACGATCAGCGTGGCGGTGATCGCGACCAGTGCGCCGCCGATATTCTGCACCCCGCCCGACACCAAAATCGGATCACCCGCCAGTCCGCCGCGCTGAATCAACGTGCCGCCGGTCATGGCGATGACCGCGACCAGACCCGCAATCGCCAACCCGATGGAGATGGAGCCGGTGCCGCTGCGCATGATGGCGGGCAGCAGGACGCAGGTGACGCCCAGGATCGCGATGGCAAGTCCCACCCAGGTGCGGCGCGGTAGCCGGTCGCCCAGCAGGACGACGCTGGCGACCGCGACCATCAGCGGCTGGAGCGCCCCCAGCAGCGACATGATCCCGGCGGGCATGCCACGGCTGATCGCCCACCAGCCGACCGTAAGATAGACGCCGTGCAACATGGCGCCGGCAAGCAGGTGGAGGGCCAGCCTGCGCCCGCGCGGAAAGTCCTGCCGCGCGAACAGGGCCGCGCCGCACAATAGAATCGCAACCAGCGTCAGGCGGATCGCCAGCACCAGTTCTGGCGCGCCGTGCGGCACCGTCGCGCGGGCGACGATGAATCCGGTGGACCAGATCAGGACGAACAGGATCGAGGCGGCAAGGGCAAGCATGGGGCGGCTGTGGCGCAGGCGAAGGGCGATGTCGAGAGGCGGAAGGAGCAGGGCCGTGTCGGGCTTGTTCGCCTTTTACAGCCTCGCGATCGGCGGATGCCGGACTATTCCCGCCCCGCCCGTATCGCTGCGCCACCGGCAAATGGCGTGATCGCGACCAGCAGCATCGAGGCGGCGGCGAGGAATTTGAGTGCTGCGCCACTGCCATCGCCCAGCGTGCCGGCGCCAAAGATCAGCAGCGGCACCGCCAGCGGCAGAGCGAGCAATCCCGCCAGCGCACCGCTGGATCGCAGGCCCGCCGTCAGCGTCGCGACCAGCAGGCCGAGCGCCGCCAGCGCAGGCGTGCCGATCAGCAGGCCAGCCTCGAGCATCCAGATCGTCCCGCCATCCAGCTTCAGCAAGGCGGCGGCGGGCAGGGTGGCGATCATCAGCGGCGGGCCAAAGCCCAGCCAGTGAGCGATCAGCCGGGCCAGCACGACCATTTCGTCGCCAATGCCGCGCAGCGCCATCTGATCCAGCACCCCCGCGTCGCGATCCGGCGCGATCAGCCGGTCGACCGGCAGCAGGCTGGCCAGCAGCGCGGCGATCCACACCATCCCGCCCCCGGTGCGGCGCAGCAGGCCAAGGTCCGGGCCGACAGCAAAGGGATAGAGGCTGGCGACCAGCAGCAGGAAGGCAACCGGCAGCCACAGGCCCGACGAGCGCCAGGCGGTGCCCAGATCGCGCGAGGCGAGCAACCAGAGCATCCTCATGCGTCCCACTCCGCCGGATCGGGCAGATGGTCAGCCAGCGACAGCACGACCGGCGCGCCCAGCGGCAGTGGCTGGTGCGACGCTGTAACGACGATGCCGCCGCCCGCCAGATGCGCGGACACGGCCGATCCCAGCAGGGCCAGCGAGGCGCTGTCCAGACCATTGCCCGGCTCGTCCAGCAACCAGATCGGCGCGCCGCTGGCGATGACCCGCGCCAGCATCGCCCGCTTGCGCTGCCCGGTCGACAGCATCCGAACCGGCACGTCGGAAAGCCGCGTAAGCGCCATAGCCTCGAGCGCCGCGGCGACGGCATTCGCGGCGCTGCCGTCCAGTCGCGCCCAGAAATGGAGGGCGCGCGCCAGCGGCAATTCACTGTCGAGCGCCAGCCGCTCATCGGCCAGCGCGACCGCGCCATGGCGTTCCATCGTGCCGGAAAAGGCGGGGAGAAGCCCCGCGCATAGCCGCAACAGGCTGGATTTGCCGACGCCATTGGGGCCGGTCAGCAACGCGCTGGCGCCTGCATCGAGCGTCAGGTTGACGCCGCGAAACAATATCCGTCCGCCGCGCAGGCAGGCGACGTCCGACAGGGCCAGCGCCGCACGGCTCATGGCGCGACCATATCCTCCAGCACATGCATGTCGATGTCCGACAGGCCGAAATGATGGCCGATTTCATGGACGACCACATGGGTGATCAGCGCGTCCAGCGGCACCCCGGTTTCGATCCATTCGTCCAGCAGGGGTCGGCGGAACAGATGGACGGTGGGCGGCGCATCCCCGGTCTGCGCCTCCTGCCCGACGGGGCGGCCGGTATAGAGGCCGGTCAGGCCGAACGGATCGTCAATGTCCATGTCCTTGAGCGTCTGCGCATCGGCAAATTCCTCAACGAACAGGACGACATTGTGCAGATGGTCGGTAAAGGGGGCGGGCAGGCGCGCCAGCGCTTCAAGCGCCAGCGCCTCAATATCCTGCGCAGTGGGAGCGAAGCGGTGCGGTTGACCTTCGTGCGACATGGCTGCCACATAGGCGAAACTATTTTCAGAGGATAGGGACATGATCGAGAAGCTGAGCGATGAGGCGCGCGCGCTGGCGCTGGCCGACCTGCCCGAATGGTTGGTGGTCGCGGAGCCGGACGGCATTTCGCGCCGTTTCACCTTTCCGGATTTCGTCGCCGCCTTCGGTTTCATGACGCAGGTGGCGATCTTGGCCGAGAAGGCGGATCATCATCCCGAATGGAGCAATGTCTATAACCGGGTGGACATGGTTTTGACCACGCATGACGCAGGCGGCCTGTCGCAGCGGGACATTGACCTGGCGCACCAGGTCGACGGGTTGTTGTAATACTGAACGGATGGGGGGAGCGCCTATTCTTCGTCGCGCCCTTCGATCCGGTCCTCATATCCATGCAGTGCGGCGGTGACGGACGGATCGGCGGCGTAGCGGCGGCGGAGCGTCGCCAGCGTCGCGTCGGACCCGTGGCACAGTTCCGCGACATTTTCCTCGATATAGGCGCGCCGTTCCGCATCATAGGCTTCTTCGCCCCGGAAATGGTCGCAACTGTCGCGCTCCACCATGAACTGGGTCACTTCGCGCGGGAATGGGGCCGCGCTGGCGGCGACGTCCGACGGCGGCAGGTCGAGCGAATGCCATGGCGCGGGCTGGGCGCGAACGGTAACGACCGGCCCGGCTTTGGGCCGCGGCGGTGGGCTGACGACCGCTTTGGGCGGGGGTGGCGGGGCAGGCGCGGGAACGACCGGCGGGCTGGGGCTGGGATCGGCCTGCGCAACCTGCGGTGACGAATCTCCGCAGCCGGCGACGAGCGCCAGCGTCATGCCTATCGGAACCAGCCTCAAACGCCTGCTCACCCGATTTCCTCCCGCAAGCTGGCGATCAGGTCCGCGGCATGCGGTAGCCGCGACTCTTCTTCGTCCAGGATCGCCAGAAAAGCCGCTCGCCTATAGTCGCGCAGCGCGTCGGGGGAAAGGCGGCTTGCGGTGGGCATGGCTGAAATCACGATGTCCAGCAGCCGCTCGACCCCATGCAGGCGGCCCCACAGATAGTCATTTTCCCGATAGACCCGGCTGAAGAAAGCGCCGAAATTATTGAATTCAATGCCTTTAAGTGTGGCGGCAGCGCCGCCGGGCCGGATCGCGGAGCAATCTTCGGGCGAAATCCGGTCGACCTTCACCGGATCATATTCGTCCATAGTGTCACCCTGAAGCAACGGTAGGGTGGCTATGTCATAGAAGGGGAAGCCGAGATAAGCGAGCAGCATGGACCTGCGACCGGCCTTGGGCAGGGCGGCGAAGGCTTCGGCCAGGATCATCTCCGCACCCTCGTCCCGCGTCCGCAGGCCGCGTTCCTGCGCGACCGCTTCCAGTGCGGCGGCGGCATCGCCCGGCACATCGCGCGCGGCGGCCAGCACGGCGGCCCCGTGAAAATCGCTCTCCTCGCATTCGGCATAGAGCGCCAGCGCGCGGTAGATCGCGTCATGCATTGCCAGCACCGCTTCATCCTCCGCCGCGCCCTCGCTTTCCAGCGTGTCGGCCAGATGCCGCGCCAGAAAGCGCAGGCGGCGAATGCGGAACGCCAGATCATGGGTGCGGAAGAAGGTGACCGGGCCGGAAGCCGACCCGCCGCTCCCGTCCAGTTGATCCGCGCCATCCTTGCGCACCTGTGCCCATATCGCCGCGCGATAGGTTTCGCGCAGCATCCGGCTGTCCTCCCCCGACAGGCGGAACAGCAAGGTTGCGAGCGATTCGACGATGCCTGACAATTTGAGGTGGCCATAGGCGGGAAAGGCGAAACCGGCGGAACTGGCCGCCCGCTGCTGCGCCTTGGCGCGCCAGGCCGACAGGCGCGACGGGGTTGGCCGGTCGAGGAACAGCATCCCGCCGATCGCCCCTTCCACCTCCGCCTCGATACCGGGGCGCAGCGCGTTCAATATGCGGCGCATCCGGCGAATGCGCGAGGAATGGCGGTCGATCGCCTCCAGATTGTCGCGAATCGGCTGTTCGCGCGGAATGTCGCTCAGCGCGCCGAAGATGGTGCGGAAGAAGCCGGGCAGCGGCGCATCCTCGCCCGTGGGCACCGCGACCTGATCGCCATGGCGGTTGAGCTGGATGGTGCGATGTCCAGGCTTTGGATCGATATAGACGAAGCGCCGGTCGACCTCCCGCCGCGATGGCCGGTTGCGCAGCGCGCCGATGGCCTGCGCGAAGGGCGCATTGGCCAGCACCGACCCGTCGATCAGCACCGCATCCTCGGCCGTGCCGCGCGCCCAGTGACGCGGCAGCGCGCGGGCCAGGAAGGCATCGCGCGTCGGCCAATTGCGATGGCGGCGCTTGAGCACCCGGTCCAGTTCCCGCACGGTGAAGGGGGGGAAGGCGCCCGGAAAGCTGGCGGTGGCGCGCGCCGCGAACACCAGTTCGGCGGTATCGGCAAATTCGCGCGCTCCCCGACCCCGTGCCCGGAAGCCGATCGACAGGCGATGTTCGGTCTCGATCACCTGGCGCGGGCTGTTGAGGGTCAGGCTTTGCGGATGCCCTTCAAAATCGGTGACGGTGACGAACAGGTCGAGCGGATGGCCGTCAGGCAACAGCACCGGCCCGCGCTCGCTGGCCGCCATCGCGTCGAAGGCGTCGAGGATCAGCGTCGTGAAAATCTCCCCGCCAAAGGGCGGTTCGAACCAGCGGGAGCGGATGAAGCGGGACAATTTCATCCGCACTTCCTCGCGCGTGTCCGGCGCGACCGTGCGCTCCACCGCATCGCCGGGCCGCCGCGCCGCCATCCAGACCAGCGGCGTCGCCCAGAATTTTGTGAGCGCGCGGGTCGGGCGGGCGTCGGGATCGAGCAGGCTGTCGACATCGGCATTGTCGAGCCACAGGTTGGTCAGCGGCTCCAGCGACTGGCCGGTCTCGATCGCCTGCGCCAGAAAGATGCCATTGATGCCGCCGGCGCTGGCCCCGGCGATAATGTCCGGCAGCACGCGCAGCCGCACCCCGCTGGCTTCCTCCATATCGGCAAGCAACTTGTGATAGATGGCCTCGCTGCCTGTCTCCGGCTGCACGCCGTCATGATAGGCGCGGCTGGCGCGCGCCAACCGCCATACCTCCTTGGTGATGCCATGCATGTAAATGGCCAGGCTGATGCCGCCATAGCAGACCAGCCCAAGCCTGAGTTCCCTCTCCTTCATGGCGTGAACGTCGCAGAGCGGAGACAGCTTGTCGAGGGGCTGTCAGGCGCGGAAATCGGCCCAGATCGGTAAATGGTCGGACGCCTTGCGCGACGAAGCGCTGTCATGGACGCCGCAGTCGGTCAGCGTCAGCCGGTTGCAATGCATGATCCGGTCGAGCCGCGCCACCGGACGGCGCGCATGGAAACTGCGTCCGCACGGCGCGAAACTATAATGATGCGCAAAGTCGGCCAGGCAGCCGCGATTGGCGCTCCATTCGTTAAGATCGCCCATCAGCACGGTGGGCATGGGCGCACCCTGTGCCGCCGCATTGATGACGGCTGCGGCCTGCCGCCGCCGCCACAGGCCCGACAGGTCCAGATGCATGCCGAACACGCGCAGCGACAGGCCGTTCAGCGTCACTTCCGCCATGGTCGCGCCGCGCGGTTCCAGATAGGGGAGATGCAGCACGTCGCTCAGGTCGATCTGTGCAGCCTTGCGCACCAGGAGGGCGTTGCCGTGCCAGCCCATCGAATCCACCTGCACGTCGAGCGGCACGGGCTTGTAATCGCTCAGGCGCTCCATCAGCACGGGCGGAATGGCCGCAGATCGCACGCCAAAGCGCCGGTCGGCTTCCTGTAGCGCGATGATGTCCGCGTCCACCTCGCCCAGCACCTCCAGCACCCGTTCGGGCATCCGCCGCCGGTCGGTGCCGATGGCCTTGCGGATATTGTAGCTGGCAACGCGGATTGTCTTCATTACCGCTTCAATGCCTGAGCCGCGATGATGTTTCCAGTCCATCACCGGATGTTCTTGCAATGTTCGCGCATGGTCGGCATATCTCCGCCATGGCCAAGGCAAAGCGGAAATTCGTCTGTCAGCAATGCGGCACAGTCTCGCCGCGGTGGCAGGGCCAGTGCGAGGATTGCGGCGAGTGGAACAGCATCGTCGAGGAAGCGCCGGAAACCGCGTTTTCGGCGCGGCACGACCTGCACGCTGGCGGACGGGCGATCACGCTGATCGGGCTGGACAGCAAGGTCGAGCTGCCGCCGCGCACCAGCACCGGCATTGCCGAGTTCGATCGGGCGTTGGGCGGCGGAATCGTGGCGGGATCGGCCACGCTGATCGGCGGCGATCCGGGCATCGGCAAATCGACCTTGTTGTTGCAGGCCGCGGCGCGGGTGGCGGCGCGCGGGCTGTCGGTCGTCTATATCAGTGGCGAGGAAGCGACCGATCAGGTGCGGCTGCGCGCGCAGCGGCTGGGCCTGGGGGGCGCGCCGGTGATGCTGGCGAGCGCCACGTCGGTGCGCGACATATTGACGACGCTGGGGGAGGGGGAGCCGCCCGCCTTGCTCATCATCGATTCGATCCAGACGATGCATAGCGATCTGATCGAGGGTGCGCCCGGCACGGTCAGCCAGGTGCGGGCATCGTCTCAGGAACTGATCCGCTTTGCCAAGCAGCGCAACAGTGCGCTCGTGCTGGTCGGCCATGTGACCAAGGATGGCAGCATCGCCGGGCCGCGCGTGCTGGAACATATGGTCGATACCGTGCTGGCGTTCGAGGGGGAGCGCAGCCACCAGTACCGCATCCTGCGCGCGATCAAGAACCGCTTTGGCGGCACGGACGAGATCGGCGTGTTCGCAATGGTGGCGGAGGGGCTGGAGGAAGTCGCCAACCCGTCCGCCTTGTTCCTGACCCATCGTGATGAGAGCGTGACCGGCGCGACCGTGTTCCCGGCGCTGGAAGGAACCCGGCCGGTGCTGGTAGAGATACAGGCGCTGGTCGTGCGCCTGTCGAGCGGGGCGACGCCACGCCGGGCCGTAGTAGGCTGGGACAGCGGTCGGCTGGCGATGGTGCTGGCGGTGCTGGAATCGCGCTGTGGCCTCAGCTTTTCGACCTGCGAAGTCTATCTGAACGTCGCGGGCGGCTATCGCCTGTCGGACCCGGCGGCGGACCTGGCGGTGGCAGCGGCGCTGGTCTCCGCCCTGTCGGAAAAGCCCGTTCCCGCCGACGTCGTGCTGTTCGGCGAAATCGCGCTGTCGAGTGAAATCCGGCCCGTCGCCCATGCGCCGCTGCGGCTGCGCGAATCGGCCAAGCTCGGGTTCAATCGCGCTTTCATCCCCGCCGCGGCGGCGGACGGGGTGAAGGGAATTGCGGTCAATGGCTTCCGCACGCTCGCGGGGCTGGTTGACCAGATGCTGGGCAGGGGATAGCCACGCTGGCGATGAACGCCGTTGATATTCTTGTCCTGCTCGCCATTGGCGGTTGCGCCATATTGGGCTTGCTGCGCGGTTTCGTGCTGGAAACCCTTTCGCTGATGGCGTGGGTGCTCGCGATCTTCGCCATTCGCCTGTTCCATGCCTCCGCCACCGAATTGCTCAGCGCCTTTGTCGGGACGACCAGCGGGGCCGCCGTGCTGGCGCTGGTACTGGTGTTCGGCGTTACCTTCGCAGCGGGCAAGATGGTCGCCCACGCCATTGGCCGCCGTACCCGCCAGTCCGTGCTGGGGCCGGTCGACCGGGTGCTGGGCGGCGGCTTTGGCGCGGTCAAGGGACTGATCGGCGCGACCCTGATCTTTCTGGCATTCAGTCTGGTCTATGACACCATGTATGGCAGCGGCGCGCGCCGCCCGGACTGGCTGTCCGACGCGCGCACCTTTCCGCTGCTCAATGCCAGCGGGCAGGCGATCAGCGAATTTCTGGCGGAACAGCGAGCGAAGAAGCCCGTCGAATCATAACGGTGAGGGTAAGGGGGGCGGACCTACACCCAGCCCTTGGCCCGATAAGCCTCCGCCGTCGCCTTCAACCCCGCCTCGGTCGGCACTTGCGGCATCCATAATTGCCGGGGGACATGCGCGCCGGTCGCGGCGACCCAGTCGGGATGGCAGAAATAATCGACCCGGTCAGGGGTCAGCTTCGCGCCCTTGCCCCGGATCATCCGGTCAGTCCGTGCCGCCACGCCCAGCAGCCATGCCGGAGTTGCCAGCGTCCGTACGGTGCGCCCCATCGCGCGGCCGATCGCTGCGCCAAAATCCTTGTGATCCCACCCGCCGACAGTGCCGTCGTCCGCCTCATAGATGTGCGTCAGGCTGATTTCCTGCTCGCCCGCCAGCGTCAGCAGCAGCCGGGCCAGATCGCCTACTTCGATCACCGAAAGGCGCCCGCCGGGCGGCAGCATCATGACGCCGCGCTTGGCCATGCGGAACAGTTCCAGCATCTCCCGATCATTGGGGCCATAAATGGCGGGCGGGCGCACAATCGTCCAGTCGAGGCCGCTGGCCTGTACATGGCGTTCGGCCAGCGCCTTGGACCAGCCATAGTCGGACAGGTCCGGTTCGCGCGCCGCCAGTGAAGAAACGTGGATCAACCGCCGCACGCCACGTTTGCGCATCGCGTCGATCACGGCGATGGTGCCGCGCGCATTGCCGACAGCGAAAGCCGCCCTGTCCGGCGCGTTCACCACGCCCGCGATATGCACCACGACATCGGCGTCGCGGACCAGCGTATCCAGCCCCGCGGCGTCCTCCAGCGATCCCGGCACCCATTTCAGCCGCGCGCGCGGCGGCTGTGCCTTGCGCGTCAGTGCGGTGACATGATGCCCCGCCGCCAACGCCTGATCCAACGTCTCCGTGCCGACGAAACCCGTCGCGCCGGTCATCGCAATCCGCAATGTCATGGCGTCAGACCATCGCCATATGGTCGCGATGGACCAGCACGGATCGTGGCAGATGGCCAAGCAGCACGGCAATATCCTCGCTGCGCTTGCCCGCGATCCGCGCCGCTTCCTCGCTGTCATATTCGCTCAGGCCGCGCGCGATCGTCCGGCCATCGGGGGTCATGATATCGACCACGTCGCCGCGCGCGAATACGCCTTCGACACTGGCGACACCGGCTGGCAACAGGCTGTTGCCCTGGCCCAGCGCCCGTTCCGCGCCCGCATCCACGATGATCCGCCCGCGCACGGTCAACCGCCCGGCAAGCCAGCCCTTGCGCGCACGTTTCGCTGGAGCGGCGAGGAAGATCGACCCCTTGCCACCAGTGGTCCAGTGCGACAGGGGCGCATCGACCTTGCCCGAAATGATGGCCAGATGGGCGCCCGCGCCGGTCGCGATCCTGGCCGCCTCGATCTTTGAGGTCATCCCGCCCGATCCCATGCCGGACGCGGAACCGCCATCGGCCATGGCAGCGATTCGCGCATCGATGCGTTCTATTGTCTCTATCAGCATCGCGTCCGCATCGACGTGCGGGTTGGCGGTGTAAAGCCCGTCGACGTCCGACAGCAGGACAACTGCGTCAGCCCGTGCCGCCTGTCCGATACGCGCCGCCAGCCGGTCATTATCGCCAAAGCGGATTTCGGCGGTAGCGACGCTGTCATTCTCGTTCACCACCGGCACGACGCCCAGCGTCATCAGCCGTTCGAGCGTAGCGGACGCATTGAGATAGCGGCGGCGATTTTCCAGGTCGTCGAGCGTCACCAGCATCTGCGCGGCAGTGATGCCGCATTCGTCCAGCAGGCTGGCCCAGCATTGCGACAGGGCGATCTGTCCGGTTGCCGCCGCTGCCTGCGCATCCTCCAGGCTGCCGCGTCCGCCCTTGGGCAATTTCAACCGGCGCGCGCCCAGCGCGATCGCGCCGGACGATACGATGATCACCTGCTGCCCCGCGCTTTTCCGCGCCGCGACATCGGCGACCAGCGTACGCAACCAGTCCACCCGCACCTGACCCGCCGGATCGACCAGCAGGGCAGAGCCGATCTTGATGACCAGACGGCGAATGAGGGCGGGGGGAAAGCCGGAGAGGGGGGGCATGGACACAGCTATCATTCCGTTCGCCCTGAGCTTGTCGAAGGGCCGTTCTTTCTTGAAGAGACGTGCAGGGCTTCGACAGGCTCAGCCCGAACGGGGGTGGGTTGGTTGACGCCTAGAGCGGCGACCATGGGCCTTCGCCTTCTTCATCCGCGCTGCCTTCAGCCTTCGCATCGTCCAGCGCCTGTCCCACGATCGGCAGGATCGAGTCGAGCAACGCTTCCACGCCCTCGCCAGTGCCCGCCGAGATGATGAACACATCTTCCACGCCTTCCTCGCGCAGCTGGCCGGCAATATCTTCCATCAGTTCGGGGCCAAGCAGGTCGCCCTTGTTGAGCGCGACGATCTGCGGCTTTTCGTCCAGCCCCTCGCCATAGGCGGCCAGTTCGTCCTGTACGATGTGGAAAGCCTCGATCGGATCGTCTCCGGTCGCGTCGATCAGATGGAGCAGCACGCGGCAGCGTTCGATATGGCCCAGGAAGCGGTCGCCAATCCCCACGCCCTCGGCCGCGCCGGCGATCAGGCCCGGAATGTCCGCCAGCACGAATTCGCGATTCTTGTGCAGCACCACGCCCAGTTGCGGCTTGGTGGTCGTAAAGGCATAGGAGCCAACCTTAGCCTTGGTATTGGTGACCTGATTGATCAGCGTCGATTTGCCCGCATTGGGCATGCCGACAAGGCCGACATCGGCCAGCAGCTTGAGCCGCAGCCACACCCACATTTCCTGGCCCGGCCAGCCCGTGCCATGCTGGCGCGGCGCGCGGTTGGTGCTGGTCTTGTAGGACATGTTGCCCCGGCCGCCATCGCCGCCGCGCAGGAAGGTGATGCGCTGTCCCACTTCGGTGAAGTCGGCCAGCACTTCCTGATCCTCATAATCGGGAATGCCGTCCTCATCCTCGCTGCCCTCGATCGGTTTGGGATCGGACAATATCTGGGTGCCGACCGGCACTTTGATCACCAGATCCTTGCCGCCCGCGCCATAGCGATTCTTGCCCATGCCGGGCGTGCCGCGCTGCGCCTTGAAATGCTGGGTGTAGCGAAAGTCTATGAGGGTGTTGAGGCCCTGCACCGCTTCAAAGATGATGTCGCCGCCCTTGCCACCATTGCCGCCATCCGGGCCGCCATATTCTTCATATTTTTCGCGCCGGAAACTGACCGCGCCGGGGCCGCCCCAGCCGGATTTGATAAAGATTTTTGCTTGATCGAGAAAATGCATGGGGCGCCCATAGAGCATTCTGAACTCTGCTGGAACAGCCGAGCGCTCGCGGAATGCGGAAAATGAGAAATAGCGTGCAATCGCACAAGGTTAAACCTTGGCTTGCGCCGCTTCGGTCGCGGCAAAGGCGGCAGCTTCGGCCATGAGCGCAGCGACCAGGCTGCGCGTGGCGATCTCGCGCGCCTTTTCGCGCGGCAGGCCCAGCGACGCCGCCATCGGCCCGCCCATCTGCGAATCGCCCAGCGCCAGCAGAACCAGCATCAGCGTATTGTCGCGGATTACATCGCCCAGGTCCGGGGTCAGCGCGGTGGCGACCAGCTTGTCGACCAGCCGGTGGATCGCCTCCACCACAGGGTCGAGCGCATCCTCATTGCCTGACGCCAGCATCCAACTGGCCAGCGCGCCCGCGCCGCCCGCGTCGAACGCATCGAACGTCATGTCGACGATCAGGCGGGGGGCGACTTCGCCGCGCCGCATGGCGTCCACCGCTTTGCCGATCGTCGCGGTGATCGTTTCGCCCAGATGCGCTGCCAGCGCCTTTTGCAAGCCCGCGGCCGACCCGAAATGATGGAGAAGATTGGCATGGGTCCGTCCGATCCGCGCTGCCACGGCCTTGAGCGTCACGGCTTGCGGTCCGGCCTCGATCAGCAGCATGCGCGCCGCTTCCACGGCCGCGTGACGGCTTTCATCGGGGCTGAGGCGGGCACGTTTTATTGACATTAGTGTAAGCAACTCGTATTTACATTCATGTAAGTAGTGAAGAGATGTCCCCATGACCCCGACTGACTTGACCATCACGCCGCGCGACCGCCGTTTCGGGCGCGGGCAAGGGTCCGCCCGACATTGGCTGAATGGCGATCCGATCGCCACGGCTTTCTTCAACGCCCTGTCGATCACCTTTCCGCGCGGCGAAGCCTATTTCATCGACAGTGTCCGGGCTTTTCGCGAAGGCGTGCCTGATCGGCTGGCGCAGGAGATCGCGGCCTTCACCAGGCAGGAAGTGGTCCATAGCCGCGAGCATTTGGCCTTCAACCGGCAAGTGACGGACAATGGCTATGACGTGTCGCTGCTCGACGCCGACGTGGTTCGGTTGCTGGACCTTGCCCGGCAGCGGCCGCCGATCATCAGCCTGGCCGCGACCATGGCGCTGGAACATTTTACCGCCATCCTGGCCCATGAACTGCTGCGCGATCCGCGCTACCTGGTCGGGGCAGAGCCGGAAGCGGCCGCGATGTGGCGCTGGCACGCGATCGAGGAGATCGAGCATAAGGGGGCGGCGCATGACACATGGATGCATGCGACCCGCAACTGGAGCAGGGCGAAACGCTGGCGCGTCAAGACGCTGATGATGCTGATCGTGACCAGGCATTTCCTGCACCATCGTGCGCGCGGGATGATGGAGTTGTTGCGGCAGGACGGGATTACAAATGTGCGCGCATGGGGCGGGCTGCTGCACTATGCTCTGGTGCGGCCCGGCATATTGCGGCGCGTGGCACGACCCTGGATGAGCTATTTTCTTCCCGGTTTTCATCCATGGCGGGTGGACGACCGGGCATTGATCGCGCTGGCCGACAGCGCCTATGCCGATGCGCGGATGGCGGCGCCCGCCACGGCTTGACCGGCGGGGCGGGGTGCGGTCTTATCGCGGCCATGCTCCATCCCCCGACGCTCCAAACCGACCGGCTGATCCTGCGTCCGCACGGCGTTGCGGACTATCCCGCCTGTTGCGCGCTGTGGGCCGACGCCGATGTCGTGCGCCATATCGGCGGATCGCCGCAGGATGCGCAGGCGGTGTGGTTCCGCCTGCTGCGCTATGCGGGCATGTGGTCGCTGCTGGGCTATGGCATGTGGGTGATGGAGGACCGGGCGACCGGCACGCTGATCGGGGAGGCGGGATTGCTGAGCGCCGCACGCGGTTTGCCTGAACTGGAGGGCGTGCCCGAAGCCGGCTGGGTGCTGGGACCGCAGGCCTGGGGGCGGGGATTGGCGACCGAGGCGATGACGGCAGTGCTGGGCTGGGCGGACGCCAATCTGGACGCGGCCAAGATCCGCTGCATCATCGGACCCGATAATGGCGCGTCAATCAAGGTCGCGGGAAAGCTGGGCTTTGCCGAATTTGGCGATGCGATGCTGGCGGGCAAGGCGATCAGGCTGTTCGATCGGCGGAGACTGTTGGCATGATCGGCTGGTCCGTGCCTGTAATGGCTATCGTCGCTGCGCCCGTGATCGGAGAGGTGGATCGAGCGGCCATCGCTTCCCGCGTTGTCGAGTTCAACGCTATGATGAATGACGGGCGCATCGCTGACAGCCTGGACTTTCTTCCGCCCCGCCTGATCCGTAGCATCGCGCATCGCTTTGGCGTGCCAGAAAGCGAAGTGAAGCTTTTGGTCGGCAAGCAGATTGCCGATGCCGTGGCGGGCGTACGCTTCCTCTCCTTCACCATGAATATGCAGGCCGCGACAGTTAACACGACGCCAGATCGACAGCGTGCCTATATGCTCATCCCAACAGAGAGTCAGATCGCTATTCCTGATGTAGGGACACTGCGTAGCCAGACGAGTACGCTGGCGTTACAGGATGAAGGCCAATGGTATCTGATCCGCATCGACAGCGCGCAGCAAGTTGCCCTGCTGCGCGCCGCGTATCCTGAATTTACGGGCGTCGATTTTCCGTCCGGGTCGTCGACGATGATCGAACGACCGGAGCTTACGCCGCCATAGCAGGCATGGCGTCAGCGTACAGATCCATCGCCGGGTCATCGCCCCGTCGGGCCACGCCGCCTTCTTCCAGGATCAGGCAGGGCGCAGTGTCGCCGCGCGCCGGGCTGAAACGGGGTTCGACGCGGCCAGTCTGGCGAAAGCCCAGCTTGCGCAGGACATTGCCCGACGCGCCATTGTCGGCGAAATGGACGGCACGGATGCCACTGACGCCATTGGCGCGCGCCATGCGCAGCACGGCCTGTGCGGCTTCCGTCGCGAAACCCAGCCCCCAATAGGGGCGGGCGATCCAGTAACCCAGCTCATGGCCGCCATCGTCGGCGCGGGTGATGCCGCAGCCGCCGACCAGGCGCGGCGCGCCGTGGGTGCGGGTGAAGGCAAGCAGGCTGGGCAGATGCACGTCCTGCGGCCTTTCCAGAAACGCCAGCGCGTCTTCCAGGCCATAGGGGCTGGGCACGCGCGTCAGGTTACGCAGGACGGCAGGGTCGCCAATGGCCTGGGCCAGGGCAGGGGCATCTTCCATCCAGCCCGGACGCAGGAGCAGGCGGGGGGTACGGGCGAACATTCTCGTCTCTCCTCTTTGTCGGCGCCGATAGCCGCCAATGATGACGGCTTGACGACGGCGTGGGTTCATGGACTGGCCCCGCCCGCATGACGCGCGAGAAGGGCTTAAGTTCCAAGGACTTGAGGGAAAGTGGAGGGGAGGCCCGCAACAATGAAAAAGGGGCGCTCCTTGTGGAAGGAGCGCCCCTTTTTCCCTCGAAAACCGACAGTGCCTATTGGCCCTGTCGGGAGGATCGCCCCTTTGCGGAGGGACGATCCGTCATCGATCGTCCGTTATTCAGCGGCCTGTGCGACGGCGTCTACCGACACATATTTGCGGCCCTGCTTGCCAGCGTGGAATACCACGCGGCCTTCGCCCAGTGCGAACAGCGTGTGGTCCTTACCCATGCCGACGTTGCGGCCGGGATAGACGCGGGTGCCGCGCTGGCGAATGATGATGTTGCCGCCGATCACTTCCTGACCGCCGAACTTCTTGACGCCAAGGCGCTTCGATTCCGAATCACGACCGTTGCGCGACGAACCGCCAGCTTTCTTATGTGCCATTGTCTAAACTCCTAATTCTAGTCGCGAAGCGATCAGGCTTCGGCAGCGGCAGGGGCCGCGTCTTCGGTCTTGGCAGCGGCCTTCTTGGCCTTCTTCGCTTCGCTGCCGATCGAAACGATCCGCAGGATCGTGTGACGCTGACGGTGGCCGTTCTTGCGGCGATAATTGTGGCGGCGGCGCTTCTTGAAGACGATGACCTTCTCGCCCTTCGCCTGCGCGATGATCTCGGCTGCGACGGTCAGACCGGCCACATCCTTCAGATCGCCGCCTTCACCGGCCAGCAGGACGTCGTCCAGCGTGATCTTGTCGCCGGCCTCACCGGCCATCTTTTCGACGACGATCTTGTCTCCGGCGGCGACGCGATATTGCTTGCCGCCCGTGCGCACGATAGCGAACATGGCTTGTCTCTTCTCGTTCAAATCTGCTTTACGCAGATCACCAAAGACATGAAGCCTTAGCCGACCCGCGCGGGAATGTGGCCCGGTAGTGGAATGACTCGGACCTGTCAACCACGATAGGCTGGTTCGAGGGGTGGTTTTCGACCTGCCTTGCCCTATCTATAGCAGGATAAAGGGATAGTGACACACATGAAGCGCATTGCAACGGACAGTGGAGCATCGGCGGGCCAGCGCCTGTCGGTCGTCGCTGCCGTGTGTACGCTGATTGTGGTCATCCTGCTCTCCGCGCTTGCGCCGCTTGGGCCTCCGCTCAGCCGGGTCGCGGGTTCCGCCTTCAATCCCGCGACGATCGATGTCGTGATCAAGGCACGCGCGCCGCTGGCCCCGCAGGCAGTGCAGGCCACGCAACCGGACGGCGAAGGTCCGTCGGTCCCGCTGCTGTTGCTGGCGGCGTTTGCCGCCGCTTTTGTGATCCTGTGGCGGCAATCTGCTGCCCCCGCCTTCGCCCCTGTCGGGGAAAGAGCGCGATCAAGCTTCCACTCCAACGATAGACGCGCCCGCGCTCCGCCCGCCAGTTCCTGACGAATCGAGTCCCGGCCCGCCTGTGCGGGCCTTCGTTCGGAACAAGGAGCTTCGCTCATGCCCCGCAAACGCCCGCCCTGGTGGTTCATGCCGGCCGTCATGGTCGCGCTGGCCATTGCCGCTGCCGCGCTATCGCTAGCCATGCTGCCCATCGCCCAGGGATAGGTCGCCCGGCTGGCCGCGCCTGTCATGCGCGTGGCCGCCGTGCAGAATAGAAAGCCTGCTATGCCCCATCACACGCCCCTGATCGGCACGATTGTCGCCGGTCTCGTTGTTGCCTTCATCATGGGGGCGATCGCGCATCGCCTCAAACTCTCGCCGCTCGTCGGTTATCTTGTCGCCGGGATCATGGTTGGTCCCTTCACCCCCGGTTTCGTTGCCGACACTGCGCTGGCCAACGAACTGGCCGAAATCGGGGTCATCCTGCTGATGTTCGGGGTAGGACTGCATTTTTCGCTCAAAGACCTGCTGTCGGTCAAGAATATCGCCATCCCCGGCGCACTGGTGCAGATTGCAGTCGCGACCGGCCTTGGCATGGCGTTGGCGCATGTCATGGGCTGGCCGCTGATGGGGGGCATCGTCTTTGGCCTTGCCCTGTCGGTCGCCAGTACCGTCGTACTGCTGCGGGCGTTACAGGGCGCCGATCTGGTCGAGACGCGGCGGGGCCGCATCGCGATCGGCTGGCTGATCGTCGAGGATCTGGTGATGGTCCTGGCGCTGGTCCTGCTGCCCGCACTCGCCACCGTCATCAACGACGCCAATGCAGGGGCAGGGGCAGGCGCCCTGATCGCGCCGCTGGTCGGTACCCTGCTCAAGGTTGCGGGCTTCGTGGCCCTGATGCTGGTGGTGGGGCGACGGGTGATCCCCTGGGCGTTGCACTGGGTGGTGCATACCGGATCGCGCGAACTGTTCCGGCTTGCGGTTCTGGCCATCGCGCTGGGCGTGGCGTTCGGCGCGGCCTATGCGTTCGACGTCTCCTTCGCGCTCGGCGCATTCTTCGCGGGCATGATTTTGGGCGAAACGCCGCTCAGCCGCCGCGCGACCGAGGAGACGCTGCCTCTGCGCGACGCATTTGCGGTGCTGTTCTTCGTATCGGTCGGCATGTTGTTCAATCCGGCGGTGCTGGTGGAACAGCCGCTGCCGCTGCTGGCCACCGTGGCGATCATCATCGTGGGCAAATCGATCGCCGCCTATGCCATTGTCCGACTTTTCGGCAAGCCAGCCGACACCGCCATGACCATCGCGATCAGCCTGGCGCAGATCGGCGAATTTTCCTTCATCCTCGCCACGCTGGGGACGGGACTTGGCGTCCTGCCTGCCGATGCGCGCGATTTGATCCTGGCGGGCGCCATCGTCTCGATCTTCCTCAACCCCATCCTCTTCTCGCTGGCCGTGCGTGGCCGCAAGCAGGACGAGGTGGATGCAGAAGCCGCCCGCGTCGCGGCGGAGCGCCCGCCGGTGGGGCATGTCGTGCTGGTAGGCTATGGCCGCGTCGGCAAGCTGATCGCCACCCGCCTGACCGAGCGATCCGTGCCGTTCGTCGTGATCGAGGGCGATGGCGCGAAAGCCGAGGATGCCCAATCCGCCGGCCTGTCCGTGGTACGCGGCAGCGCGCTGGAGGACCGGCACCTTACAAAGGCGGGAGTTAAAAAGGCGCATCATCTGCTGATTGCCGTGCCGGAAGGTTTCGAGGGCGGGGCGATTTTTGAACATGCGATCCGCTTGAACCCCAACCTGGCCGTCGTCGCCCGCGCGCACAGCGACGCGGAGGTCGACTATCTGGAGAAACTGGGCGTGCCGCAAATCGTGATGGGGGAACGGGAACTGGCGGGCCGCATGCTCAGCCTGTGCGGAGCCAATTAATCGAGAGACGTCAGAAACCGCGCGGCCTGATCCCGGATCGCCGCGCGGTCGGGCTGCGCCATCTTCGCCCAGTTGCGATAGGGCATGGCCAGCCGCATATTGCCACCCAGCAGCTTTTCATTACGGGCCAGGAAATCCCAATAAAGGGCGTTGAACGGACACGCATCCTCGCCCACCCGCTGCTTCACGTCATAGCGGCAGGATTTGCAGTAATCCGACATGCGGTTGATATAGGCGCCGCTCGCGGCATAGGGCTTTGACCCCAGCAGGCCGCCATCGGCAAACTGGCTCATCCCCAGCGTGTTGGGCAGTTCGACCCATTCATAGGCGTCCGCATAGACTTCCAGATACCAGACATGAACCTGGTGCGGATCGATCCCGGCCAGCAGCGCGAAATTGCCAGTGATCATCAGTCGCTGGATATGGTGGGCATAGGCATGGTCGATGGTCTGGCCGATGGCCTGCGCCATACAATGCATGTCGGTTTCGCCGGTCCAGTAGAAGCCGGGCAGGGGCCGTGTCGCCCCCAGCGCGTTACGCTGCGCATAGTCCGGCCCTTCGTGCCAATAGATGCCACGCACATATTCGCGCCAGCCGATGATCTGGCGGATGAAGCCCTCCGTTGCGTTCAACGGCACCTTGCCCGCCCGATAGCGCGCCTCGACCGCCTGGCAGAGTGCCAGCGGATCGAGCAGCCCGGCGTTGATATAGGGCGACAGGATCGAGTGCCACAGGAACGGCTCGTCCGTCAGCATCGCGTCCTGATAGTCGCCAAAGCGCGGCAATGCCTCGTCCAGAAAGCGGCGCTGCTGGCGCATCGCTTCCTCATGCGTCACAGCGAAATGGAAATGGTCAAGGCTGCCGATATGATCGGCAAAGCGATCCGCAACCAGCGCCAGCACATCTTGCGTCACCGCGTCAGACCGGAACCGGACGGGCTGCGGCATCAACAGGTCGCGCCCCGGCGGTGGCTTGCGATTTTCCGCATCATAATTCCATTCGCCACCCTCCGGATTGCCCGCGCTTGTCATCAACAGTCCGGTTTTTCGCCGCATGTCGCGATAGAAAAACTCCATCCGCAACTGCTTGCGCGCCGCCGCCCAACTGTCGAATTCCGCATGGGAACAGAGGAAGCGGTCATCCTCATGGATCGTGACCGGCAGCCCGAAACGCAGTTCCCAATCTTCCAGCATCGCGCGCACCCGCCATTCACCTGCTTCCGTCACGTGAATGGCGACGGGGTGATGCCGCGCGATGGCACGCGCAACCTCGGCAGTGAAGCTGCCGCTATTGGCCGGATCGTCGAGTTTCACATAATCGACTGTCCACCCCAGCGCGCGCAGCCGATCGGCATGGTGACGCATGGCGGACAGGATGAAGGCGATCTTCGCCTTGTGATGGCGGACATAGCGGGTCTCATCCGCTACCTCCATCATCAGCACGACGCTGCGTGCCTTGTCGGCGTGCCGCAGCGCGGCGATGTCGGGCGTCAACTGGTCGCCCAGCACCGGAATGAGAAAGGGGCCGTCGGTCATGCTTCATAGCAATGACCGACGGCCCCTTTGGCTCCTAGCTGTTCTAAAGGGTGCTGGTTTACATCAACACCGTTCGTCCTGAGTAGCCATTGAGCGAAGTCGAAATGGCGTATCGAAGGATGCGTATGCGCACGATGCTTCGATACTTGAACAGGTGAACCATCCCCCGGATGGTTCAGGATCGTCCGGGGGACGATCCGACCTGTTCAACTTCGACAAGCTCAGTCTCTACTCAGCACGAACGGATGTGTAAGTATCTTGCAACTTACCCCCGGCTGCGCGGCGGCCCCTTGCGCGGGCCGCCTGCGCCCGCGCCCTTGAACGGGCGTGGGCTATGCGGCGCTGCGCCGCCACGCGAAAAATTGCCGGGACCGCCGCGGGGCGGACCGCTGCGGTTGGGGCGGTCGCCATTGGCAGGGCGCAACTGCTTGCGCTTTTCGCGCGCTTCCTCGCGCGGGGCGCCATCGACCGGATCGAACAGCACGTCCGCGCCCTCGTCACCCGCTTCGCCGGTGCGACGAACGGCGGCCAGGAATTTGGACGCGATCGCCTTGGGAATTTCGAACATCGTGTCGTTGGTGGTGATGCGGATTGCGCCGATGTCACCGCGCGACACATGGCCGCGACGGCAGATCAGCGGCAGGATCCAGCGCGGATCGGCATTCTGGCGGCGACCGATATTGATGCGGAACCACTGGGTATCCTCAAAACCGGGACGTGGCCCGTCGCGGCGGGCGGGCGCTTCGCTGCCGTCCAGCAGCTCTTCGGGCGCAGGCAGCGCGGCGCGGGCAGACCGCACCAGCATGGCCGCGATTTCCTTGGCGCTCTTGGCTTCCAGCAGTTCGCCGCCCAGTGCCCAGTCGGACTCTTCCAGTTCCATCGGCTCCAGCAGGCGCGCGCGCAGCCGTTCGGCATCCTGCGCGGCGATCGCTTCCTTGGTGGGGGCGGACGTCCATTCGACGGGAATTTTCGCGCCCTTCAGCATCCCTTCTACCCGGCGACGGCGTGGATAGGGGACGATCAGGACGGCGGTGCCCTTCTTGCCCGCGCGGCCGGTACGACCGGAGCGATGCTGCATGGTCTCGACGTCACGCGGGATTTCGACATGCACCACCAGCGTCAGCGTGGGCAGGTCGATGCCGCGCGCGGCCACGTCGGTCGCCACGCACACGCGCGCTCGCTTGTCGCGCAGCGCTTGCAGCGCATGGTTGCGCTCATTCTGGCTATGTTCGCCCGACAGCGCGACGGCGGCAAAGCCACGCTCGGTCAGGCTGGCGTGGAGATGGCGGACATTGTCGCGCGTGGCGCAGAACAGGATCGCCGTCTCCGCTTCATGGAAGCGCAGCAAGTTGACCACGGCATTTTCAATGTCGGCGGGCGCGACGGTCATCGCCTGATAGCTGATGTCGCCATGGCCGCGATCATTGCCGGCGGACTGGATCTGGAACGCATCCTTCTGATAGCGGCGGGCCAGCGCCACGATCGGCTTGGGCATGGTCGCCGAAAACAGCAGGGTGCGGCGGCCATCAGGGGTGGCGTCGAGAATACCCTCCAGATCTTCGCGAAAGCCCATGTCGAGCATTTCGTCGGCCTCGTCCAGCACGGCGGTTTTCAGCGCCGACAGGTCGAGCGCGCCGCGTTCCAGATGGTCGCGCAGGCGGCCCGGCGTGCCCACGACGATATGCGCGCCCTGCGCCAGCGCCTTGCGCTCGCGAGCGGCGTCCATGCCGCCAACGCAGGTGGCGATGCGCGCCCGCGCTCCAGCGTAGAGCCATTCCAGTTCGCGGCTGACCTGCAATGCCAGTTCGCGCGTCGGCGCGATGACCAGCGCCAGCGGCCAGGCGGGCGGGGGCAGGCGGCCTTCCTCGTTCAGCAATTCGCCCGCCATGGCCAGGCCAAAGGCGACGGTCTTGCCCGACCCGGTCTTGGCCGACACGATCATGTCGCGGCCAATCGCTTCGGGTTCGATGACCGACGCCTGCACTTCGGTCAGGTTTTCATACCCCTTCGTCGTGAGCGCCTGCGCCAGGATGGGGGGGAGAGTTTCAAATGCCATATTGTTGTATTCCATCGGATAATAGCGACCCGCCATATACCGACGGATACCAAAAGACCTGTTCCTTCCGCCCGTTCAATCGGACGCCCGAAGCGCAAGGTCGCACGCTTCGGTTTCATACCATCCTCCCCTGCAAGGGGAGGTGGCAGGGCGAAGCCCTGACGGAGGGGTGTCCCCCCTCTCGATAGGGTGATACCCCTCCACCACCGCTATGCGGCGGTCCCCCTCCCCTTGCAGGGGAGGATGAACATAAAAACAGGAAAGCCTCCTTCCCCATTTCGCGAGGAAGGAGGCTTGCCTGATTGTCTATACCGCAAAAATCAGACTGCGGCGACTTCCGCCACATCGACCTTCACGCCCGGACCCATCGAGGAGGACAGGGCGATCTTGCGCACATATTTGCCCTTCGAACCGGTCGGCTTCGCCTTGACGATCGCATCGACGAACGCGTCGAAATTCTTGCGCAGGTCTTCGGCGGTGAAGCTCGACTTGCCCAGGCCCGCATGGATGATACCGGCCTTTTCGACGCGGAATTCGATCTGACCACCCTTGGCGGCCTTCACGGCTTCGGCGACGTTCGGGGTCACGGTGCCCAGCTTGGGGTTGGGCATCAGGCCCTTGGGGCCCAGAACCTTACCCAGGCGACCGACCAGGCCCATCATGTCCGGCGTCGCGATGACGCGCTGGAAGTCGATGTTGCCGGCCTGGATCGATTCCAGCAGGTCTTCTGCACCCACGATGTCGGCGCCGGCGTCGAGCGCCTGCTGAGCCTTGTCGTTACGGGCGAACACGGCGACGCGAACGTCCTTGCCGGTGCCTGCGGGCAGGGTGACGACGCCACGGACCATCTGGTCAGCGTGACGGGGATCGACGCCCAGATTGATCGCGATTTCGACGCTTTCGTCGAACTTGGCGGTCGCGTGGGTCTTGATCAGGCCCAGCGCTTCGTCAACGCCGTGCAGCTTGTTCTTGTCGATCGCGGCGGCGAGAGCCTTCGCCTTCTTGGTCTGCTTTGCCATGGTCTTAGCCCTCCACCACGTCGAGGCCCATCGCGCGCGCGGAGCCTTCGATAATCTTCGTTGCTGCGTCGATGTCGTTCGCGTTCAGGTCAACCATCTTGGCCTGGGCGATTTCGGCGAGCTGGGCGCGGGTGATCTTGCCAGCGACGACCTTGCCCGGTTCCTTGGAACCCGACTTCAGGTTGATCGCCTTCTTGATCAGGAAGGTCGCAGGCGGCTGCTTCGTGGTGAAGGTGAAGCTGCGGTCGGCATAGACGGTGATGATCGTCGGCAGGGGCGTGCCCTTGTCGACATTGGCCGTCTGCGCGTTGAACGCCTTGCAGAATTCCATGATGTTCACGCCGCGCTGACCCAGGGCCGGGCCGATCGGCGGTGCAGGCTTGGCGTCTCCAGCGGGCACCTGGAGCTTGATATAGCCCGTAATTTTCTTGGCCATTATGACTCACTCTGTTGCTGGGCGGACCCGAAAGCCACGCCCGGTTCAAGTTTAGCGGTGCTAACGAAGGCGAAGCCTCCTCCCGCGCTTATTCCCGGTCGCCCGGAAATTCTGTTTGCCCCGTCATGCCGGACTTGATCCGGCACCCAGGGCGAAATCATGCGACGTCACGCCCAGACGCCCTGGATCCCGGCCTTCGCCGGGACACGAGCTTTCCTTATTTGGAAAGCTCTACCTGCTCGAAATCCAGTTCCACAGGCGTGGCGCGACCGAAGATCGACACCGACACCTTGACCCGGTTCTTTTCGAAATCCAGTTCCTCGACCGTGCCGTTGAAGCTGGCGAAGGGACCGTCCAATACCTTGACCGCATCGCCGATTTCGTAATCGACGCTGACCTTGTGCTTGGGCGCGGCCTCGGCTTCCTTGCGGGCGCCGAAATAGCGTGCGGCTTCCGATTCGCTGATCGGCTGCGGCTTGCCCATCGAACCCAGGAAACCCGTCACCTTGGGCGTGTTCTTGATCAGGTGATAGATGTCGTCGTTCATCGCCAGCTTGGCCAGAACATAGCCGGGCATGAACTTGCGCTCGACCTGCACCTTCTTGCCGCGCTTCACTTCGGTCACGGTTTCAACAGGCACTTCGACCTGTTCGACCAGCTGGGAAAGGCCCATGCGCTCGGCTTCGGACAGGATCGATTCCTTGACCTTGTTCTCGAAGCCCGAATAGGCGTGGATGATGTACCAGCGCGCCATGTTACCGTTTCAAACTCCCAAAAACCAAGGCGGTCATGCTCAGGCCCGACCCGCCGCGAGGCTCAGCAGCCACTGGACGATCGCGCCGAAAAAAGTGTCGATGCCAAAGAAGAACAGGCCCAGCATCGTCGTCATGATGACGACCATCACGCCGGTCATGATCGTTTCGCGACCCGTGGGCCACACGATCTTCGACGCTTCGGTCCGCACCTGATTGACGAATTCGCCGGGGGAAACCTTCGCCATCGCCTGCCTCAAACCCTTTGCACAAACACCAAAACGCGAAGCAATAGTCCGCCCTCCCGATCCCGCCCATATCGGCGTCCGGGGGATGCGGCCGCATAGCTTCGCGACACAATTTCGACGGCGCGTCTAGCGGCAAACCTCATGCAAGACAAGGATGCTGCTGGAACGCCTGGCAGGAGTGGAGGGACTCGAACCCCCGGCATTCGGTTTTGGAGACCGACGCTCTACCAACTGAGCTACACTCCTGTGCCGGCGAAGGAGGGCGCTTTAGCGTGGCATGACGGGCAGGGCAAGCGCGATTATGCAGCTTTTTCCTGGCGGTCCGCGATGCTCGTTTCGGCACTGGTCTGCCGCTCTGCCTCCGCATTGATCTGCGCGCCCAGCAGCACGACATAGGCCGACACGAAAAGCCATAATTGCAGCACGACGACCGCGCCCAGCGACCCGTATGTCTCGTTATAATTGCCAAATGTCGCGACATAGAAGGACACGCCCAGCGTGACCACCAGCCAGAACAGGGTGGCTGTGACCGACCCGACCGTCAGCCATTGCCACTGCGCCTGTCGCCGGTGCGGCCCGAAACGGTAGATCAGCCCGAATATCAGGCTGGCGAACAGGCCGGCGCAAATCCATGTCACGGCCTTGATCGCGAACAGTACGCCCGGTCCCCAGTTGACCAGCAGCTTTTGCAGCAGGCCGATGACCGTGGCCGTAAAAACGCCTGCCACCATCACCAGCACGGCGGAACAGGTGATGCCCATCGACACGCGGGTGAACGCGATGATGCCGCGTCCTTCCTTCTGCCCATAGACGATGTTCAGCGCCTCCATGATGGCCGATGCCGCGCGCGTCGCGCCATAGATCGCAATGCCCAGTGCTGCGGCCAGGCCAAAGCCGATCGCCGGTTTGGCGGTGCTGACGACGCCCAGCAACTGGTCGTTGATCAGCTTGGCCGCATCGGCCGGCACGACCGCGATGATCGCCTGCATATGCCGTCCGACCATCGCCGGATCGCCAAACAGGCCATAGGTCAGCACGACGGCCGCCATCATCGGCGCGATCGAGAGGAATGCATAATAAGCGACGCCTGCCGCGAGCAAACCGACATGGTTGGCCGACAGCGCGCCATAGACCCGCTTCAAAATCTCCCACCAGGCCCGCGGCGGAATTTTCCACGGTGCATCGACATGCACCTGCTGCGCGACTGGCTGCTTCATCGGTTTCCCCTGTTGCTACACCAGGCAAGCGCATGAAAGGGGAGGGCGGTTCCCGCCGTTGGGGGTTACAAAAACACGCCGCCCTTCATGATCCGCCGCGCGCGGCCCTGCACCGGCACCCGGTCGAACGGCGTGTTGCCCGCCGCCGCCGCCATTTTTCCACTGTCGACGATCCACGGCGCGTCGGGGTCGACAAAGATCAGGTCCGCCGCGCTGCCGCTTGCAAAACTGCCCGCATTGACGCCCAAAATCCTGGCCGGATTGGCGCTCAGCAGGGTCATCAGCCGGTTGAGCGACACATGCCCGTCCCGCACCAGATTGAGCGAGAGCGCCAGCAGCGTCTCCGCCCCGGCCATGCCGGGCGAGGCGTCGGCGAAGGGCAGGCGCTTGTCCTCCGCCCCGCGCGGATCATGGCTGGACGTGATGACGTCGACCGTTCCGTCCGCGACCGCCGCGATGCTCGCCTTGCGATCATCCTCCGACCGGAGCGGGGGCGACAGGCGGGCGAAGGTGCGGAAATCGGTCACCGCATTGTCGGCCAGGAACAGATAGGCGGGGCTGATCCCGCAACTGACCCGCAGCCCTTCCGCCTTGGCCGCGCGAATGAGGTCGAAGCCAGCCCTGGTCGTCACCAGCCGGAAATGGATCGCCGCGCCTGCCTGCCGCGCCAGCATGATGTCCCGCGCGATCGCCATGGCTTCGGCGCAGGCGGGCGCGTGCGGCAGGCCCAGTCGCGTCGCCGTCTCACCGCTCGTCGCCACCGCCTTGCCCGCCAGCCCGCCATCCTCGGCATGGGCGATCACCGTCAGCCCCAGCCCGGCCGCATAGGATAATACCCGCAGCATCACGCCCGAATCCGCGATCCACTGCCGCCCGGTGCCGACCGCCTTCGCTCCGGCCGCCTGCATCATGCCAATCTCGGCCAGTTCCGTGCCCTTGAGGCCGCGCGTCGCCGCCGCGATCGGGTGAACCCAGAAATCGGGCTTCCCCGCCCGCGTCGCCTGCCGGATCAGCGCCGCATCGTCCAGCAGCGACGACTGGTCGGGCATCAGCGCCGCGCGCGTGATCCCGCCAAAATGAAAGGCGGGCTTGTCCGTCGCAAAGACGCCCAGGTCGACAAGGCCCGGCGCGACCACCTGCCCCTGCGCATCGATCCGCTCCGCGTCCGCAGGCACGGCGATGTCCCCGGCCGCGACGATGCGATCGCCTTCGATCAGGATGGAGCCGGAGAGCAGCGCATCCCCCGCCGGATCGGCCAGGCGACCGTTGATGATGGCGAGTTTAGTCACCGAGAAATACCCCTAAAACGTTCGCCCTGAGCCTGTCGAAGGGCCGTTCTTTCTGTTGCGTCAAGGAAAAGGTCAGGGCTTCGACAGGCTCAGCCCGAACGGAGGTTGTGGAATTCATCACGCCCATCCCTCCACCCCCCGCGCGCCGCGCGTCAGCACGTCCAGGCACGCCATGCGGATCGCCACGCCCATTTCCACCTGTTCGGTGATTGCCGATCGCGTGGGATCATCCGCCACCACGCTGGCAATCTCCACGCCCCGGTTCATCGGGCCGGGATGCATCACCAGCGCGTCCGGCTTGGCCAGCGCCAGTCGCTCAGGCGTCAGGCCGTAGAGCATGTGATATTCGCGCGCCGACGGGATGAACGCCCCGTCCATCCGCTCATTCTGAAGCCGCAGCATCATCACCACGTCCGCGCCGTCCAGCCCCTGCGCCATGTTGGTGAAGGGCGTCGCGCCCAGCATCTCCACTTCCGGCGGCATCAGCGTGGGCGGCGCGACCGCCCGGACCTGCGCGCCCAGCGCGGCGAGGCACAGCATGTTGGAGCGCGCGACCCGACTGTGCAGCACATCGCCGCAGATCGCGACGACCAGCCCTTCGAAACCGCCCTTGCGCCGCCGGATGGTCAGCGCGTCCAGCAGCGCTTGCGTGGGATGCTGGTGCCAGCCATCGCCCGCGTTAAGCACCGGGCAGTCCACCTTGTCCGCGATCAGCGCGACTGCGCCGGAACTGGCATGGCGGATCACGATGACGTCGGCGGCCATGGCGTTGAGCGTCATCGCCGTGTCGATCAGCGTCTCGCCCTTCTTCACGCTCGACTGGCCCGCATGCATATTGACCACGTCGGCGCCCAGCCGCTTGCCCGCAATCTCGAACGACAGCAAGGTCCGCGTGCTATTTTCGAAAAAGGCGTTGATCTGCGTCATCCCGGCCAGCCGGTCATCATGCTTGCGCGCGCCGCTGCGGTTCGCCCGCGCCCAATGCTCCGCCTCGTCCAGCAAAAAACGGATTTCCCAGGGCATCAGGTCCGCAATGGACAGCAAATGCCTGTGCGGAAACAGCGCCCGACCGGTCAGGTCGGACGAAGCGGGCGCGGCGGTCGTTTCGGGCATGGGATGCGCTTTAGGCGAGGGGAGGAGAGAGGGCAAGGGAGCGGTGATGAAGTTGAACGCAAACCCGACATCCGTTCGGGCTGAGCCTGTCGAAGCCTTGTTCTTTCCGTGGGATCGCAGTCACCTTCGGCCCCGAAGCCGCCCCAGCAGCGCCCCGTCCCGCAACACCTCCCGCGCGGCGTTATGTCCCGGTGCGCCGGTCACGCCGCCGCCGGGATGCGTGCCCGCGCCGCACATATACAGGCCCTTCACCGGCCCGCGGTATGCGCCATGGCCCAGCACCGGGCGCGCGGCCCACATCTGGTCCAGCGACAGGTGGCCGTGCATGATGTCGCCGCCGACCAGCCCGAATTTGCGCTCCAGGTCCAGCGGCGAGTGGATCTGCCGCGCGATCACGCTGCCGGCAAAGCCCGGCGCAGCCGCCTCCACCGTAGCGATGATGCAGTCCGCCGCCGCCTCCCGCTCATCGTCCCAGCTACGGCCATCCGGCAGTTCAGGCGCGAATTGCTGGCAGAAGAGGCTGGCGACATGGCATCCTTCCGGCGCCAGAGAGGCGTCGATGGTGGACGGGATCAGCATTTCGACGATCGGCGCTTTCGACCAGCCATCGCGCTTGGCGTCCATGAACGCCCGATCCATATAATCCAGCGTCGGGGCCAATATGATGCCCGACTGATGGTGCTCCCCCACGCCGGGCAGGCAGGGGAAATGGGGCAGGGCGCTCAGCGCCACATTCATGCGGAACGTGCCGGAACCGGCCTTGAACGCCTTGATCCGCCTGGCGAAATCGGCGGGCAGATCGGCCGGGGCCATCATCCGCTCATACAATAGTTTCGGCCCGACATTGGCGATCACCGCCTTGCCCATCACCTCTTCGCCGCTCTCCAGCCGCACGCCCACGGCCCGCGCGCCGTCCACCAGCACGCGCCCGACCGGCGCTTCCAGGCTGATCTCCACCCCCATGGCGGTCACGACCCGCGCCATGATCTGGGTGATCATGCCCATGCCGCCGACGCTATGGCCCCAGGCGCCCTTCTTTCCGTTCACCTCGCCAAAGACATGGTGCAACAGCACATAGGCACTGCCCGGCGTGTCGGGCGACGCATAATTGCCCACCACGGCGTCGAACCCGAACGCAGCCTTCACCGCGTCACTCTCGAACCAGCCGTCCAGGAAACTGCGCGCCGATTTGGTGAACAGGTCGAGCGTATCGCGCTGCTGTTCGATAGTCAGCCCCGCGATGCGCCGCCCCTGTTTCAGCGCGTCGATGATCATCGACAGGCCGTCGCCGACATTGGGCGGACTTTTCAGCACCAGGTCGCGCAATATGTCGGCCACCACCTCCAGCGCATCATAATAAGCGGGCAGGGCGGCGGCGTCCCTCGCGCTGAACCGGGCGAATTCCGCCTGCGTCCGTTCCAGCCCGCCGCCCAGTTTCAGATAGCCGCCATCGGGCTGGGGCAGGAAATTGCTGATGGGCCGTTCGATGACGCGATAGCCGTGATCGGCCAGCCTCATATCGGCAATGACCTTGGGATTGAGCAGGCTGACCGTGTAGCTGGCGGTCGAGTTGCGGAAACCGGGGTGAAATTCCTCCGTCACCGCCGCACCGCCAACGACGTCGCGGCGCTCCAGGATACGCACCTTATAGCCAGCCCGCGCCAGATAGAAGGCGCACACCAGCCCGTTATGCCCCCCGCCGATGATGACGGCGTCGTAGCTTTTGGTCATGCGTTCGCGCTCCATCCCGCCGCGGGTGCGCGGTGCTGCCGCGCCTGTGGAATAATCGTGCGCATCCGCCCGCAAAAATGGCGCAGCGCCACTTCATCCTGATGCAGCGGCCCGACGGTGAAACTGTGCGACGCCATGCCCGCCTGCACCCGCGCGACCAGCGCCGTATCCTCTGCATTGACCTGCCGGTTGATCCGCCAGTTGAGATAGCGCGCCGCCTTCATCTCCCTGCGGTCATCCGGCACAGCATAGCTGATCTCGCGGATCAGCGTCTGCGTCGGCGACACGGGCAGCCAGGCCATGAAATCGACCTGATCGGGATAGATGTCGAACGCGAAATTGGGCCACAGCTTGAAATAGGTCCATAGCCGCTGCCGCTCCGGCGGCAGATGCGGCACGGCGGGCAGGAAGTGCTGATAGGCGCGCTCCGACCAGTTGGCCGATGGCCGTTCGACGATCGGCCCCCACATCTTGTCGACATGGGCGCTGGCCTCCACGCCATAGCCGTCGCCCATCAGCCGTTTAAGCCCCGGATGCGCGACGCTGATGTGCAGCCCGTCGGAATAATTGTCGCCGATATTCTTCCGACGGGCGCTGCGTGGCCGCAACGTCACCCGCCCCAGCGCGCGCAGGTCGGCAAAGCGATAGGGCGCGATTTCCTCGACATAGGGGGCCATCATCTGCGCGACCGAAGGGCCACCATCATCGGTCAGGCGGACGAAGAGAAATCCGTGAAAATCCTCGACCTGCACGGGCGTCAGGCCATGGTCGGCCAGGTCCATGGCATAGCCCGCCTTCATCGGCACGCCGGTCAGCCGTCCGTCGCTCTCATAGGTCCAGCCATGATAGGGGCAGACCAGCTTTCTGGCGCAGCCCGACACCCCGTCGACGATCCGCGCGCCGCGATGGCGGCAGACATTGGTAAAGGCGCGCACCGCGCCATCCTCGCCCCGGATGACGATGACACTTTCACCGATATAGTCGAGCGTCTGGAAATCGCCCGGCTGGGCTATGTCGCTGATGTGGCAGACGATCTGCCAAGCGGGGCGAAAGATGCGTTCGACTTCGGCGGCGAAAAATTCCGGGTCACTATAGGTCCAGGCTGGCAGGCTCCAGCCCGCATCCGGGTCTGCCCCGCTTCCTGCCTGCTCCACCATTTCCGCGCATCCCCCGACGCTGCCGATCAATTTTACGAACGTATAATATAACCCGCGTTCATGCCAGCTATATGTCCAGGTCAGTGTCGGCTTTGTCGACCTGCGCGCTATAACGCCGCGCCAGCACGGCGCAGGCCATCAACTGGATCTGGTGGAACAGCATCACCGGCAGCAGGATCGCGCCGACGCTACTCGCCGGGAACAGCAATCCGGCCATCGGTACCCCGGTCGCCAGGCTTTTCTTCGACCCGCAAAAGACCAGCACGATCCGCTCCGCCCGCGCCAGGCCCATCATCCGCCCCAGCCCCCAGGTGAAGCACAGGACCACCGCCAGCAGGGCAACGCAAAGCCCCGCCAGCAGCGCCATCTCCCCCGCAGACACCGTCTGCCACAGCCCCTCGACCACTGCCGCGCTGAAGGCGGCATAGACGACCAGCAATATCGATCCGCGATCGACCCGTCCGATCATCGCCTTGTGCCGCGCCACGAACCCGCCAATCCAGGGTCGCGCCAGATGCCCGATCAGGAAGGGGAGCAGCAATTGCAGCACGATCCCCTCGACCGAAGCCAGCGAGATCAGACTGCCGCTGCCCGTCCGCTGCATCAGCAGCGCGACCAGCAAAGGCGTCAGGACAATGCCCAGCAGATTGGAGAAGGAGGCGCTGACGACCGCAGCGGCGACATTCCCCCGCGCGATCGCGGTAAAGGCGATGGACGATTGCACGGTCGATGGCAAAAGCGTCAGGAACAGCAGCCCGGCCCGCATCCCGTCGGGCACCGCGCCGATCTGCTGGCTTGCTAGCCCCAGCAGCGGAAAGACGGCGAAGGTCGTCGCCAGTACCGCCAGATGCAGCCGCCAGGCCTTGGCCCCGTCCCAGATCGCGGCGCGCGACAATTTTGCGCCATGCAGAAAAAACAGCAGGACGATGCCCGCATCCGCCACGGCATCCGCGATCCGTGCTCCGTCACCACGCGCGGGCAGCAATGACGCTAGCGCAACCGTGCCCAGCAGCAGCAACAGGAATGGATCGATCAGTTCACGAAGGCGGGTCATGGGTCAGCCTTGGGCAGGGAAGGGCGCAAAATCGGGGATAGACGCCGCCTCTTCATTGAGCCAACAGATTCGCACAAGCAGGCAAGGAGCGGATGATGAGCGAACATATTGCGGTGATCGAGCAGGCTGGCGTGCTGGAAATCCACATCGACCGACCCGACAAGAAAAATGCGCTGACCGCCGCCATGTATCGCGCCATGACCGCCGCGCTCGCCGATGCGTCTGCGCGTGCGGACATTGGCGCCGTGCTGTTCGCGGGGCGTGGTGACGCCTTTTGCGCGGGCAATGATCTGAAGGATTTTCTGGCCGGGCCGGAAGGGGGCGCTGCCGCCTTCGCTTTCATCCGCGCGATCGCCGCGTTCGACAAACCGCTGGTCGCGGCAGTGCAGGGGCTGGCCGTTGGCGTCGGCACGACCATGTTGTTCCATTGCGACCTGATCTACGCCGCGCCCGATGCGCGCTTCGTCATGCCGTTCGTCAATCTGGGGATCGTGCCGGAAGCCGGGTCCAGCCTGCTCGCGCCAGCGTTGATGGGTCATGCGAAGGCCGCAGCGATGCTGATGCTGGGCGAACCTATGGATGCACAAGGGGCTGACCGCGTCGGCCTCGTCACCGCCATCGTTCCGGCCGACCAGTTGCTCGACCATACCCGCGCCAAGGCCGCCGCACTGATGGCGAAACCGCCCCAGGCTCTCGCCGTCACCCGCCGCTTGATGAAGGGCGATCCCGCCACGCTCACTGCCCGGATCGACGAGGAGGCGCGGCTGTTCCGCGAATCGCTGACATCACCCGAAGCACAGGAAGCCTTCACCGCCTTCTTCGAAAAGCGCGCGCCCGTATTCAGGCGGGGCTAGGGCCGTCGGCCTGCTTGCCCAGCCGTAATTCGCTCACGATCACCGCTGCGACGATCATCGCCCCGCCCAGCAGCGCCATGGGCGGCAGCCGGTCGCCAGCGATCCGCCCGATGATCCCGGCCCAGACCGGCTCGCCTGCATAGATCAGGGTCGCCCGCGTCGGCGACACGGTGCGCTGCGCCCAGTTCATGACCAATTGGATGATCGCCGTCATCGCGCCCAGGCCGCAGGCAGCGATCACCACCGCCCAGGAAAAGGGCGGGATCGCCTCGCCCACGGGCATCATGCAGGCGAAGGCCAGCAGCGACGTCACCGCAAGCTGCACCACCGTCACCCGCAATATGTTGACGCTGCCTGCAAACAGGCTGATGAAAATAATCTCCAGCGCGATCGGCACCGTGCTGACCAGCGTGATCAACTCGCCCTTGCCCATCTTCACCCCGTCTTGCGGCGCGGCGACGAGCAGCAGGCCGATAAAGGCCAGAACCACCCCGATCCAGCTGGCAAGACGCGGGCGGCGGCGCAGGATGATCCATTGCAGCACCGGCACCAGCGGGACGTAGGCCGCCGTGATGAAGGCCGAAGAACTGCTCGAAATCGTCTGAAGGCCCCAAGTCTGGAGCGTGTAACCCGCGAATATGCCCAGCCCGATCACCAGCCCGGCCCATAATTCGCGCAATGTCATGCCGCGCAGCAGCGGAGCCGCCAGCGGCAGGGTGAGCAGGGCCGCCGTACCGAAGCGCAGCCCGACGAAATAGAGCGGGCCAGAATGCGTTACTGCGCCATGCACGATCAGAAATGTGCCGCCCCACAGGATCGTTATGCCGATCAGGGCCAGTTCCGCGCGGCCTATAAGCCAGCGGCTTGGGACGGGCTTACGGTCTAGGACGGCGGCATGGGTCATGACCGACCGCTATGGACCGCGCAGGGCGCGGTCAAGCCAGGGGTGCGCGGGATGCGCCCGCGCACCCGGACGGATTATTCGTTCTTCAGATCCTTGCCCGCTTCTTCCAGTGACGCGCCGACATCGCGCTTGGCGGCATCCGCCTTGCGTTCCGCATCTGCGGCCGCATCGCTCGTCGCGGCGCCGATCTTGTCCGCGCCCTCGTCGATCGTCCGTCCGGCCTCATCCAGGCCATTGTCGATCTTGTCGCCAGCCCGATCAACCGACTGGCTGATGTCATTGCCGATCGAAGCGCCAGCGTTTTCGACGCTATCCTGGGTCTTTTCCGAGCAAGCCGACAGGCTGGCGATAGACAGGACCGCTAGGGCGGCCAGAACTGAAGTGCGCATGATGTCTCCTTTTCCCCATGGCATGGAAGGAGATAAGCGCAGCAGGCGCGATAAGGTTGCGTCGGCGGGCCTATCCGCCGCGCAGGCCGAACACCATCGACCGGTCCTGATCGGGGATCAGCCCTTCCAGCACCCGCCAGAAGCCGGTGACCGATCCTTGCCCCGCCTGCGCATAGGCTGCCGCCATCTTCTCGCGCAGGGCGCGGAACAGTTCCGCCTCCAACGCTGCGCCCGCTTCGCTCAGCCGCAGCAATTTCTGGCGGCGATCACTGGCGCCGGGCCGCGTCTCGATATAGCCGCGCTCGATCAGGTCGTTAAGAACCCGACCCAGTGACTGTTTGGTAATGGCCAGCAGCCGCAGCAGATCCTTGACCGTCAGGTCGGGCTGGCGCGAAATGAAATAAAGCGCGCGATGATGCGCCCGGCCCAGCCCGATCGCGGCCAACCCCTCGTCGATGGACCGGGTCAGCGCCGAATAGCCGAAATAGAGCATTTCGATCCCGCGCCGTATCTCATCCTCGCGCAGGAACAGCGGGGAAGCGGGCGACATCTGGGCCGAGGAAGGCGATGAACTGGTAACGGTCATGGCTGTGATGATCCAGCGCGGGAGGAAAGTATCTTATTGCCGTCCCAAAAGGATGATGACTAGTGGTCCGATTCTGACATTTGCTACCTTATGGGGTAAGGCCTGTTCAAATGTCAGAATCTTTTCGGACCACCAGCCCGCTTTTATCCTGGTGGATTTTGCGATTTTGACATTTGCAGGCCCATCCTAGCCGCCAGGGGGATGCAAATGTCAAAATCAATCCGCCGGGCTTTCCTTTCGCCAATCACACGCTATATGCCTGACCGCGTCGACGATAGTCGGCCCTGCTGGGGCGTCGCCAAGCGGTAAGGCAGCGGCTTTTGATGCCGCCATGCGCAGGTTCGAATCCTGCCGCCCCAGCCAGCATTACCTACGGCTTGAATCTGCTGTTCAACGCCTACGACATTTCCAAAGTTTCGAAGACGGTTCGTTCCTAGGCATTTGCCTTTAGGAACAGCGTCTTTGTGCTTCGAGGTGTCGCGGGCCGAAAGGCAGCGAGGCCATGAGCTATGGTCAAAGAGGCAAGCGAGCTGCACCGTTCTCGCTTCGCCTGTCGTTTGAAGAACGAACCAAAGTCGAAGCCAACGCGGGCAACATGCCCGTGGCGGCTTATATCAAGTCACTTCTCTTCGCGGACGATGCGCCGCGATATCAGGCTCGCTCGAAAGAGCCGGTCAAGGATCACCAGGCGCTCGCGCAGGTGCTGGCATGTCTGGGTGCCAGCCGCCTGTCGAGCAACCTGAACCAGCTCGCGCATTCGACGCACGTTGCGACCTTCTACTTCGATGAAGATACGAAGGCGGCGATCCAGGGCGCGTGCCGCGATGTCAGGATCATGCGGCAACTGTTGATGACGGCCCTCGGGCTGAAGCTCGATGGCGAAGAGAGGCCGCGCGAGTCGGTCGCGCAGTCTTTCACGCGCGCGACCGTACCGACGCGGCCACGGCCATGATCCTCAAAGGCTCGCAACGGTCGGGCGCGAAGCCGCTGGCCGTTCACCTGCTCAATGAGCGGGACAATGATCATGTCACCGTGTTCGAGCTGCGCGGCTTTGTCGCAAGCGATCTGCTGGGTGCGTTTCGAGAAGCGGAAGCGATCTCGAAGGGCACGCGCTGCACGCAATATCTGTTCTCGCTCAGCCTCAATCCGCCGATTGGCGCGTCGGTCAGCGAGGAGCAATTCCGCCAGGCGGCGGAAGAAGCGGAACAGCGGCTCGGCTTGAAAGGCCAGCCGCGCGCCATCGTCTTCCACGAAAAGGAAGGTCGGCGGCACGCACATGTCGTGTGGTCGCGCATCGATGCGGAGACGATGAAGGCGATCAACCTGTCGCACTTCAAGCGGCGGCTGAACGAACTCGGCAAGGAACTCTATCTCCAGCATGACTGGCCACTGCCGGACGGGATGAAACATGCGGGCGGCAAAAGCCCGCTCAACTTCACGCTGGACGAATGGCAGCGCGCGAAGCGTCTCGACATCGACCCTCGGGAAATCCGGCAGGTTTTCCGGGAAGCGTGGAAGCAGTCCGACTCGCTCAAGGCGTTCGGGGCGGCACTGGCCGAACGTGGGTTCTTTCTCGCGAAGGGCGACCGGCGCGGCTTCGTCGCAACGGATGCCCAGGGCGAAGTCTTCGCGGTCGCCAAATGGACCGGGCTGAAAGCCAAAGAGATTACATCCCGGTTCGGTAGCCCGGATCATCTGCCTGACGTGACATCGGTCCAGCGCGAGGTCGCAGGGCTGATGACCGAAAAACTGCGCAGCTTTATCGCGCAAGTGAAGAGCCAGCATCAGCGCGATGCATCATCCTTGCGCGAGGCGCTTATCGCCATGCGCGGACAGCACCGCGCGAAGCGCGAAACCCTGAAAGCCAGACAGGCGGAACGCTGGAATGCGGAGACGGCAGAACGTGCCGCTCGCATCCGAACCGGGTTCATGGGTCTGATTGACCGCGTGACGGGCAAGGCCAAAGCCCTGCGCGACGAGAATCTGCGCGAAGCCATGGCGGGCCTCGTCCGCGATCAGAAGCAGCGCGACGCGCTGGTCTTCGATCAGATGCGCGAACGCGCGGTGCTCCAGGAGCGCATCAACGCGATGCGCCTGCGCCATCTTGAAAACCGCAAGCTGCTCACGCGCGAAGTCGTCCGCTTCATGCGGGCGGCACAGCTCAGCCGTGATGCGCAACTCGAACGGCCTGATCCGACATCCCCGGATCATCCGCACCGCCGCCCACGCGGCATCTCCCACGACCGCTAGGAAAAAGGAGTCCTTCCCATGTGGAAGAAAAATGCTGATCTCATCGTGCTCGGCGCGATGGCGCTGCTGTTTGCCTCAAAATTCTACTTCTTCCAGTTCTATGTCGGCACCGCACTGCAACAGGTGATGATGGTCGGGCTGGCATGGGTGCAGGGTTATGCGCTCGGCTGGCTTTGCTCGCCGCGCGCACGCGCGTTTCGGAAGTTCATGATGATCGCGGGGTTCACGCTGCTTGTGCTCGTGGCCATCGGTGATCGGGGCAAGCTGGGCTGGAGCCTGACCACGCTGATCGCGCTGGGATGTTTCCTCATCGCGTTCAGTTCATGGTTTCGGGGGGCGTTCGATCATTTCTTTGATCGGCCTACCACGTTCGGCTCCGCTGAATGGGCGTCGCTGCGCTACATTCAGAAGCATGGACTGATCGGTCTCGATGGCATCCGTCTCGGCGGGTTTCCATGCGAGGACGGACTTGCGCCTCTGGCCTATACGGGCGACCGCCATCTCCTGACCGTTGCGCCGACCCGTTCGAACAAGGGCACGTCAGCGATCATTCCGAATCTGCTGCTGTACAAAGGCTCTGCGGTTGTCGTCGATCCAAAGGGCGAGAATGCGATGATCACGCGCGCCCAGCGCGCGAGGATGGGCCAGGAAATCCATGTCGTTGATCCGTGGGGCATCACTGACGGCAAGGTGCAGCCCTCCCGGTTCAACCCTCTCGACTGGCTCCGGCTGGATGATCCCGACATTGCCGAGAATGCCATGATCCTGGCGGACGCGCTGGTCATACCCAGCGTGAACGAGCCGTTCTGGTCGGATGAGGTGCGCGCACTGTTCCAGGGTGTCATCCTGTTCGTCGCGACGGATGAAGACGAAGCGCAAGATCGTCACCTTGGCCGCGTGCGCGATCTGCTGCTGCTGGATGGACTCGATCTAAAGTCGCTGTTCATGCGTATGGCGGCGTCGCCGCATCACGTCGTCGCCAGCACCGGACGGCGGTCGCTCCAGAAGGAAGAGCGGCTGCTTTCGAACGTGCTCTCCTCGGCACAGGCGCAGACCAACTTCCTCGACAGCCACCGCGTCCGTGAGAGCCTGTCTGCGTCGGACTTCTCGTTCGAAGACCTGAAGCTGCGCGAGATGACGGTCTATCTCGTGCTGCCTGCGGATCGCCTGAAGACGTTTGACCGCTGGCTGCGTCTGGTCATTCAGCAGGCGATCACCGTCAATGCGCGCAACATCGAACTTCAGCCGGAGCACCCCATCCTGTTCCTTCTCGATGAGATGCCTGCGCTCGGTCGCCTGACCATGGTCGAGCAGGCATTCGGGCTGATGGCAGGCTTTGGCATTCAGCTCTGGGGCATAGCCCAGGATCTGAGTCAGCTGAAGAGCATCTACGGCGACGGGTATGAGGGCATGATCGCGAACAGCGGCATGATCCAATATTTCGGGAGCCGGGACCGGCTGACGGCGGAGTATTTCTCGGCCCTTTGCGGTGTGACGACGGTCTGGAATCTGAGCCATGCGATTGCGCGGACCTTTGGCTCATCCTCGGGCAAGGATGGCACGTCAACCAGCTCGTCGATGAGCAACACCCAGAACTATGCATTCGCACAGCGCAAGCTGGCGTTCCCTGACGAACTGATGCGCCTGCCCAGCGGCAAGCAGCTCATCTTTGTTGAGAACCATCATCCGATCATGGGCACCAAAGTTCGGTGGTTTGAAGACCCTGGGCTGAAGACGCTCGGGCGCAACCTCCGCGCCGAACAAGAAGTGCGGGAGAGGGTCGATGGATAAGGACAAGCCGTTCTCACCCTTTGCGAGGGCGGCACAGCCGCCCCGCCCTGTGCAGCGCGATCAGGACAACACGCAGCAGCGCATGCCGCCACCGCAAAACATCCGTCTGCCCAATCCCCGGCTGGCCCCTCCGGGTATGTCAGGCATTAGAGTACCGCAGCCGATGGAAATGGGGCGGGAAGCCTCGCCGATCCGCGTTCCCAAACCGCCGCGAGAGGTCGGCAAGGCGAGTGATGTCAATCGGGAGTTCAAGTCGATTGTAACCGAGAGGCCGGACAAGGGAATCAGCCGCTCACGGTAGCGCAGTTGGACATTGCGGGCGGAACAAGCAAGGGGGGCTAAGCCCCCCTTGTCATGCCGGAATCGGCCATGATACTCTTTGTATATCAATGCCTTCGGCACTCCGTCATACGCGCTCGCAATGCGGTTCCGCTCTTTTCATGATCCTGCTGGCCGTCGTGCTGTTTGCAGCGCTTTCTTATGCTGTCACGAGCTCCATACAAGGCGGCAGCAAGGACGGTTCGAGCGAGAATATAAGAACTCAAGCGGCTTTAATTGTCGGGAACGCCACACTAGCAGAAAATCTGGTCAAACGGCTGATGCTTTCCGAAGGGGTTAAAGAGGACCAATTTTGCTATCTATGGGGCAGCTCAAATTGCGTTACCAGCAGAATTCCGGGAACATGGATTTTTGCCCCTAAAGGCCCGGTCGCCAATATTTCTTTTTTTCCTCCATATATTATCGAAAATTACAGCTCTGTTGGCCCCGGACTAATAGATGCAAGAATAAAAGGCGTTGGAGATGATTCAAGATCAGAAATGCTGTATGCGATAGTCGGCATCAGCCGTTCTATATGCGAAGAAATAAATAGAAATCTGGGAATGAGCAATACATTTCCGGCAGATAATTTTACCTATATAAGATATTTAGCTCACGCTATAGATGGTGCCGTATTCGCCGAAGCCCCGGCATCCGATGCATGGGTTCCCGCCAACCAAGCAATGATTGGGGATGAGGTTAGCGAATTGGTGGGGCGCACAGAATTTTGTGTCGCTAACTGGAAATGGGGCGGTGAGCCAACCTATGTGAAAGTGCTAATCGCCCGTTGATCTGGGGACATAGAGCAACGCGACAGCCCTAATCGGAGCGGGCGGCGACAGCCCTAGCCGGAGCGGCCAGCGCGGCGCTCTAGCCTTTGACAAGATGAACTGCGCAATGTGTCAGAAATCAAGATCATCAGGCATTGGCTTCTGCGCTGGTCTCGCAAACTTCCACTCGCGCTTTTCCATCCGGCTGCGGCTGACCTCGAAATCGTCCGTGGCGAAGGTCACACCCGTGATGTGGTGGGCCGAGATGGCATTCGTCATGACGGCAAGCGTGACGTCTCGGGCATCCTCATTCGGATCAAATCGCGGCGGCTTCGTGAAGGCAAGAAAGCCGAATTCATCATCCGGTTCTTCCTTCTTTTCCGGAGCGGGCGGGACTTCCTCCCACACTCGATAATCGGTTTCGTCACCGTCCTCGGTCGAGTCATACTGGCGTGCCGAAATTTCCGTGCCTTTTGGAATCTCCAAGTGCTGTACGCGCGATGCGTGATGGAACAAGACGACGTTGCGATGATCGCCAGGTGATTGGACGGATGGGAACAAGATACCGTCGAGGGCCGGAGCTGGCTGCCGTGCCAGATAATCGGCGATCATCTGGGTGATCAGATATTCGGTTGGCTCATCGTCTGGCATGACCGGCATGGTGATGCGGTCGCTCAGCCGTCCCATGAATTTCGCGAGCGATAGCTGTTCCAGATAGTCAGGATCAAACACGCTGCCATCGACATAAACCGATTGCAAAGCGGTCACGTCGAGCAGACGTAGTGGCCGCATTATTTTGAATTCGGCCACGAGAGCGCGACTACCGACAGGCGGGCGCACCTCGGCGAGTGCGACGCCTTTGTCGGATGCGCCATAGAACATCGAGATGCCGTTCGCATTCATGCGGCCAGCACGGGCGAAGCGTTCGGGCGGCGGCCCGAGGTGGAGATCGGGACGCTTCATGGCCTCATCGAGGTCATCCGATTTGTGGAACACCCGCGCACGGAAGAACGAGGCGTGCGCGGTATCGGGGCCAGCGGCGACGACCACAGGATGGCCGTCGCGCGTCGTGCGTCCGTCGAGATTGGCGAAGAGGCGCGCGAGAAATGCTTCTGCTCCCTGATTGAAGAAGCGCGATTGGGATTTGAGGGAGCGTTCGATGTTCCGCCATTCGAACGCAAACTCGTGATCGCGCGCGCTCTTCCATTCGTATCGGCTATCGGAATCGAATTCACATTCTTCGCCCATTTGCGCTGACTCGAAGTCAGCGTGGCGGTCTTCCAGAATGTCGAGGACATCCTTTGCTGCATCCTCCTCGATGGACGCAGCCTCGGCAATGGCTTCGAGGACGGGCTCGCCGTGACGGTCCCAGTCGTAGTCGATCTCCTTGTCCCGGAGCAGCATGGACTCGTACATATCGGGCTGATCCGAAGTGCGGTAGTAGTGTCTTTCGAAAGCGCCTTCGATATGATCGGCAAGCTCCTCAATCGGAATGCATTTTTCTTCATCGTCACCGCAGTAATGGCAAAGAGCGACCTCGCCATCGGTTTCGATGAGGTTGCTCAGATAGGCCTCGCCGACACAGTTGTGGCAAATTTTTCGATCATCATCGGCTGACATGGTTGGCCCCATTGAACATCGAGAAGGTAGCGATCATTCTGATTGCAAACTATGACCGGGCAAATGCAAGAAGCGGCTCGATATCTCCACGATCCGCTGCCTGGAGTGCCGCAACGTAGGCGCGGCGCGTGGCGCCCGCGTCCACCAGATTGGTGCGCCCCCACGTGAAGCGCGGCTGCCCAAGATGCATCGCGAGCAAATCGCCAACCAAACGGGACATGCGGCCGTTGCCGTTCGGGAACGGGTGGATGGACACAAGGCGATGGCTGAACCGCACCGCAATTTCATCCGGCGGGAAGGTCGCGTTCTCAACCCAGAAACGCACGTCATCAACGAGCGCGCGCACTTCCATCGGGATGCGGTAGGCATCGATCCCGATATTGCGCGCGGTGAGGCGATACTGCCCCGCCCATTTCCAGACCTCGCCGAACATGCGCTTGTGCAACTCGCGCAGAAAGGCATCGTCCAGCACGTCACGTTTGCGCGTTCGCCCAAGCCAGCGATTGGCCTGTGCGATGTTGATCTGCTCAGCCTCGTTCAGTTCCGAACGAAGGGTAATGTAGGCCGGAATAAGCTGATCGCGCTCTTCTGCGGTCAGCGGCGTATTGGCTTCATCATCCTCGTCAAACAATGGATCCGTCATTCATCCTCCCACAGGCGACGCGCTGATCCGGCTAGCAGCTCGTCAATGAGGCGAGTGCGTTCTTGCTCAAGATCGGCTTTGGTCATCGCCTGATTCTCAAGTGCCATTGTATGATGGATATGCGCCAATTCACCCTCGGCCTTCTCGGCGGCACGCGCGCGCATGATGGCATCGAGCGACTTGGTCGGGACGATGGCATAGACAAGCGTGCAATCCATCGCTTCGGCGGCAGCGCGAAGAGATTTGAGGGTGGTCGTGCCGGTCACTTCGGCTTTTTCGATGGTGGTGATCCATGACCGCGCGACGCCCATGCGCTCGGCCATTTGCCGTGTGGTCATGGACAGGGATTCGCGGATGGCGCGAATCCAGCCACGTGGCGGCATCGCCAACTGCATGTCGCGCAGCGGCGCAAGTCGTTTATCGAGGCTCTTTCGAGCGAGTGCGGCCTGATCCATGATCATCTCTGAATGTTTCCTATGCATCATAATGACACAAATATATGAGCAAATCAATTAAAATTGCTCATTTAAAAATGTGCAAATAGGTAGTCTCCCGCTCATATATAAATGAGCGGGAGATGTCGGTCAAAACAGGCTCAACTGCTTTGAGGCCTCGGCGTAAGCCCGCCATTCCGGCTTCATCGCCTCGTGATCCAGCCATGCCTGAACGAAGGCGAGCACGGAGCCGTGAGGTTCGATGTGCGATTCATGGCAGAAATGCGAGCGGTAGCCGGTCTCGGTCACGGGGAGTGGCACGCGGTTCTCGCTGTGCAGTTCGATGTGGTCGGTTTCCCCGAAGTGGTTCGGCGTGTGGGTGACCATGATCTTGATCCCGTTCCAGATCAGCATGGTGGTGATGGGCGCGCTCACGAGCGCGCCCCTTCCCCGGCGATGTTGTCCGAAGGCGTGCGCAGGACGATGCGCCCGTTGATGGGGACGACCTCCAGCTGGAGCGTCATGCCCTTGCCGTCCTTGTGCTTCCACGAAGCGCCGACCTTGTTCCAGTAGGACTTATCGCCCTTCTGGGCGACGTGCCAGGCGATGAAGTCGGGGGCTTTGGCTTCGGTGGAAGGGGTGGTTTGAGTGCGTGCCATGTGATTATCTCCTTTGGTTTGGGGTTGGCTCGTTGCGCCATTCCCAGGGACCGGGCGGAGAAGGCCGGGCGTCATGCCCTACACGGGAGCGAAGCGAATGGAGCGGGCCGGGCATTGACGGCGGGCCGCGCCCGGTCAGGAAGTGGCGTGCAAAAACGGGCAAACCCGCATTCCAAGCGGGATCATCTGGCTGCCCCGCATCCCCTGATCATCTGAGAAGAAAGCTGCCCACGCGCGATCCGCGCACGTCCATCAGCTCTTGCGGTAATCCGTTGTGCCACAGGTCGGCCTTGAGGCTGACAAGGACATTGGCATGTCCTGCTCCACTGACGTTACGCCCCTGACGGGTGCCATCCAGCAACCCTGTGCCCCTTCGGCCCCGACAAGAGCCGGAATGGTCCGGCGCAACCACGGAGGGCACCATGCACCATCATCTGATCTGCGTTTGCGATCTCATTCACCTGACCACGCGGGAACTGCGGGAACTCGACGCGAAGCTGAACCAGCTTCTCGACCACGACACGTTGCTGACCGACCGGGATTTCACGGTCATTCTGGCATCGCTAGCGAACATCCGCGCGGCGCTCGAACTGCGCCACATGGCCGGGATCAACCACGGCAGGCTAAGATGAGTTAGCCTGCAATCAGACCCAAAACGGCTATCGCTCCATTCCGAAATCGCGGCTCCGTGTCTGCTGTGCTACGAGGCGCTTTGCCCGTTCCTCGGGTGTATTCATACGCGCATGGGCTTTTTCGAGCGGGGACAGTTTCCGCTCTGGTTGAGAGAAAGCCACTGGCTGCTCCAATACCCCGTATCCGAATGAGGTTTGATCCTGACTAAGCGGCCAACGCTCAGGTTCCGGCTTTTCAGGAGCGTCTGGCGCACTTTGCCTATAGTCGCCGATAGCACCCGGCGGGCAATAGCCATCGTCATCGGACGGTGGCTTGCGTGCTGCTAATCGAGCAGCCCTCGCTTCTGGCCTATTGTTTCGTTCCCGCGCCTTGTCGAGAGGTGACATAGGCCGTTCGTTCGGTGCTTGCGGGTCAGAGGGACTTTTATCGTCGTTGATCACTTGCGCTCCTTACAGATCGAATCCCGGCGCGATGTAGGATGCGCGGGCTTCTGCGTGCATGGAGGTCAGCGCTTGGCGTGTTTCCGGTGTGATGAAGAATTCCACGTTTGGGCCGCATGCCAGACTTGGCCGCATCTGGTCGAGCGGATCATGCAGACCCATACGATCCTGCAAGGTCTGGCGCATTTTCGTCATCACGTTCTGATCGCTCACTGTGTCGTCGTTGTCTAAATTGAAGCCCCCCAGCCGCTTGTCAGCTAAAGCTCTCTGGGTTGCATTATCGAGAATTTTGCTTGTTTCGTCAGCGACATTGCCCTCACTCAGCGGCCGCCCTTGCAGAACCAGTGAAACCTTCGCGCAGTCTTCATAGTATTTGAAGCCCCTCTCGGTTTCTTTTAAAGTACCGTGGACGTCCGCCTCAACATCCGGATTAACCAAGAATGATACATCATGAAATATCTTCGGCATTCACACACTCCTTATGTTTATGGCAACATCATACCACAAAATAGGAGATTGATTTATAGGAAGATATTCTAATATTACTGACTTCGCGCCTACCCTGATGCGAGCCGATCAATACTCCTCGGCCAGCAGGATGGTGAGAAGGCGCGTCGTCTGCGCCGGGTCTTCGGGATGCGCGCTGCCTTCGGTCAGGTCGTTTTTCGCGTAGTAGATCCTATGCAGGCCGGATCGGCTATGCCGTTGTTCCGTCAGACCTCAC
>FWWL01001020.1_pt1 | contig 70389 bp, 66 predicted proteins | sample 2228331 | NCBI WGS metagenome assembly FWWL01 (sample SAMEA103939775, study PRJEB20133) | metagenome
CAGTCTCACCGAAACCGGCTCAAGGGGGTCAAAGTTGGACGCCGATCCCCCGCCTTACGGGGTCAAACTTGCACGCCGAAACACAGTCGTCGACCGCCTTCAGGTCGTTCGATTAGGACCTCCTGACGGTGCTTTGACATGTCGATCGCTACAAGCACGGCGCCGGTGGGAGTAGAAAAGCGCTTGGTCATGGTCGGCCTCGCTCCAAAGTGTTGTCTCGACAACCTCACTTTAGAGACCTGCTGGTCGGCCATGACCGCCGTGACGGCACGCTGCGCTACGCAAGGCTTCGCGCGCCGTCAGCCGGCGGTTGAGCTCCTTCCCAATGTGCTACGGCCCGGAGTTCGTCGCCAAAGCGGTTCGGGATTGGATCGCGGCCGTCGGAGCGAAAACGGCCTTCATCGAGCCGGGCTCGCCGTGGGAGAACGGCTATTGCGAGAGCTTCAATGCGAAGCTGCGCGACGAGCTTCTGAACGGCGAGATCTTTTACAGCCTCGCCGAAGCGAAGACCGTCATTGAAAGTTGGCGCCAGCACTACAACACTAGGCGCCCGCACTCCTCGCTCGGCTACAAGCCACCGGCCCCGGCAGCTATCGTGCCGCCATCAAACATGGCCGTGAAACCGACCATGCATTAGATTGAAACCGGACCACTCAATCGGGGCAGGCCACTGAGCGCAAATTGCAGGAAAAGCGCCGCCCCGCAGGCCAAAACCGGTGAAAACGAATACTGTAAATTCGATGTTCTTAGAGCAATATCAATGACTTGATCGTTCTTCACACCCGACCAAGGCTTTGCCGGAAGGCGCGTGCTTACCTGCCCACCGGAACGGGCCCTTCCGAACGCCGGAAATCGCAAGGGCGTAGGCTTCCTCGAACCAGCCGATTCGTTCCTCGTGCCGAGCAAGCCGCGGCGACGGATCGTCGGCCGCAGCATGGCGCTGCAGGTGCTCGCAGGCGACGTTGTCCTCGGTCTGCACCCGCCGGGCGTAGTAGCTGAAGACACGGTCGATGCTCGGCCAGGCGAGCCAGCGTGCCAAGCGCCGCCAGGCCTGATCCGTCGCCGGCTGCGGCATGCGGAACGAGCGCACTACGATCTTGGACCTGTCATGGGCGACGGGCAGGATATGCATGACCATTGCGTACCAATAGCCATCGCCAAGATAGGAGAGCGCCTGCACCATGCTGATCACCAAACCAGGAAAGATCTGGATGATGCGATAGCGTCCCGGCATGAGTTCGCCAGCCTCGCATTGCTGGACCATCGCCTGCAATGAATGCGCGTCACCCGCACGAAAATACATGCTGTGAGCGGCGACCTGCTCGTAGTGAACGCCATCGACCGGGATGTAGCCGTTCTTGCCGAAGGTCGAAGGATGAATGGCGACGATGTGGTAGTCGTCGAGCGTGATCTCATGGATATAGCGCCAATGAGCGCCGACATCGTACTCAACTGTCGCAACGGGCCGGTCGGCAAAACTCGAGACATGCTTCAGAATCGGGAATGCAGGTCCGAGCCAGGCCTCGAGAGTCGGACCATCCGGATCGTCGAAACGACCGAAAATCATTCCGCCCGCCTGGGCCAACTCGACCGGTTTCAACCGGGCATCGAGCTGACGCGGCGACATGTCGTACATGTCGACACAATTGGGGATGCCGAGCGCCAGCCCCTCGTGATTGTAACGCCAGTGATGGAAGCCGCACAGGAGCGGCCCATTTCCCTTATCCTCGTGCCGAAGCGGATAGCCGCGATGGGCGCATTTGTTCTCGAAGGCGCAAATGCCGCGGTCGAATCTCTGAACGACGATCGAGCGGCCGCCCAGAACGGTTCGGAACCAGTCGTTGGTCGCGGCAAGCTGATGCTCGAAGCCCAGAAAGGTCCAGCAGGTCGCGAGGTCGTCTCGCTCGGCAGCGAACGCCTTCGGATCGACACGCGCTGCATTCAGGCGCTCCCGCATGTCCGGCGGCAGCACGTCGTCGATACGGGGCTGGGTATCCATGGCGCGACGATGGCGCAACGACTTCGATCCCGCAACAGCCGCGCCGGACATGTTGCGCGGTTCGCGACGCTGCCGAGCAGCCGCACACCGTGTCAGCGGCGAAGCGGCGATCGGCCCTCGTGGGCGCACGACGGATTTCGTCGACAAGAGGAATCGCGATGAGGAACGCGCCGGGACGCGGCAGACCGGGCCAGGAGCGCCGCAGCCGACGGTTTCCACGGGTCCTCGTCCTTGTGCTCTGCCTCGCCTTTGGCCTCGGCCTTTACGGCGAGTGGCTGGGTCAACAGGCCAGCAGCGCCTACCCGCCGCGCGGCCAATTCCATCAGCTCCCGAACGGACGACTGCATTACCGCGACATCAGGCCGGAGGGCGCTTCGCTCGGCACGGTCGTCTTGGTTCATGGTGCCTGGTCCGGCCACGCCGATCTCTTCTCGGCACTGGCGCCCGCGCTGCGGGACCATCGCGTCATCGCCGTCGATCGACCGGGAGAAGGTTGGAGCGAACGCCTCGGCGATTCGCAGATGGCTTCGCCGGCCAAGCAGGCAGAGGCGATCATGCAGCTTCTCGATGCGGTCGCTCCGGAGAGGTTCGTCCTCGTCGCCCATTCGCTCGGCGCGCCCCTCTCCGCCCATATCGCCCTGGAACGACCGGCTCGCGTGAAGGGTCTGGTGCTGCTCGGCGCCGTGACGCATCCTTGGCTATCCAGCCTCAAACATGGCACCGCCCCCGTGACTTCCAGCTGGCTGGGACCGATCTTCAATCGGGTGGTCAGCATCCCCCTGACGAAGCTGCTGATGGCGGCCGGAGCCAGCTTCGCTTTCGCGCCCGATGCGGTGCCGCCCGGCTATGCCGACGCTGCCGAGCTTCCGCTGCTTCTGAGGGCCCAGACGTTCAGCGACAACGCGCAGGACATCGTCGCGGCCGATGCCTTCCTCGTCGGGCAAGCTCCACGCTACAAGGATCTCAAGGTTCCGGTCGTTGCGATCGCCGGCGATCACGACGCTGTCATCTTCCCCGCGACCCATTCCGCAGCCATGGTACGCGCCGCTCCCCTCGGCTCGCTGATCCTGCTACCAGGTGTCGGCCATATGCCGCATCATGCTGCAGTGGATATCATTACCCGGGCCATCCGCACGCTGACCGCGGGGCCATGATGGCCGACCCGCGTTCGCATGAGGTCTCCCAGGGGACAATGTATCTCAGCAACCTGCGGCACTCGATCAATGACAGATCACCGATGCCGATCTATGATCCTGCCCCGATAGGATCCCCGGCGACACCGTACAGTTGGACTTATTTCCGCCTCAGCGTGGCATGATCTGAGCATGACACGGCTAGCATGATCCTCAACCTGATCGGAGCCCTGCTCAAGGAATCCGGTGCGCTCGATGCACTCGAAGCGCATCTCGTCACCATGCTCGCAGCCGCGCAGCTCCGGCCTCCGCAGCAGCCCTTGCCCGGTGGCGATCGAGCCGATGTCGTCGCAAACGCCCTGAAGACCCATTTCCTACATTCCGAGCGCTTGTCGCTGATGCAGCGGCGCATGCTCGGCGCCGGCTGGCAGCAAGGCCTCTCTGCGCCGAGGAACGGCAAGGAATTCTGGGCCTTCTGCTCGGATGGCGTGGTCAAGGCGCGCTGGTCCACCCTCGCGAAAGGCTTTGTCGCCGCCGATCAGCAGGATCATGCGACAATCGACATCATGCTCTGGTTGCCGCTCAGCGCTTTCCCGGAGCAATGGCAGCCGCCCTGCAAGGAGAAAGCCCCGCCGCCCGTAGGATCATAGCGCTCGAGCTTAGGCCTCCGCCTCACTAATGCGCGCTGCGGCGCTCCAGCCTCATGGTTTCGAGCGATCCTTCGATACTCAGCGAAAGCGCGTCGCCATCGAAGAGTCCGATGAAACGGCGCTCGCCGATCCAGAACGTGGCCATTCTGTCGCTGATATTGCGGATCACGAGAGCATCCCATTGGAAGGGTTTCGTTGGATCGGCATTCGCAAGCATTCTCTCGGTGTCGAGCGAGAGCTGAAGTCCGGGTCCGCTCCAGACGCCCTGCATGAATGCGAGCCCCGCCGGCTTCGCCCAAACCATCACCGGCAAGAGCGCAACGGCCCAGATCAGGCCCGCAACACAACGTCTCGGCAGGGCTGCAACCATCATGTCTTCACGCTCGTGCCACGGATGGCGTCCGTCAATGACGAATCGTCCTGCATCATCATGGCTCGCGGCCGCTATCGGCAACTGCGAGCGCCGGTGCCTTGCGGTAACGATGCGCGACATAGACCACGTCGCCGTTCCGGAGCCCGTTATAGAGTAGCGTCCCTCGCGATCCCGCGAACTCTGTGATGAAGCGGCGCAGGACGCGCACATGCCGGATTCGTGCCTGTTTGCGCTCTTCGGCCGCATCCAGCGCCGCGACGACGCCTTGAGAGATATCCCGCTTCGCAACGCAGTCCAGGCCGGATTCCAGCAACTGGGCCTCCAGATCCGCGATCATCGCCCGCCCGCGCATATCGGCAAAGGTGAACCAGCCCCCTGGCGCCAACACACGCGCGACCTCGCGGGCGAACCGAGGCATGTTGCCGTAACAATGCGAGGACTCGATATTGACCACGATGTCGAACGCACCGTCCGCGAAGGGCAGGTTCTCGGCATCGCCGACTTCAAACGAGAGCACGCCCGTATCAGCGTTCAACCCGCGGGCCAGCTTCACCGTCTCGGCCGAGTAGTCGAGGCCCGTGACGGCAGACGGGGCGAAATAGCGCGCGACATAGCGCGCGCCGCCTCCGCGGCCCGATCCGACCTCCAGCACCCGCGCACCAGCAACCGGCAAGCCGTCTACTGCCTGCTGGTAGAGCCCTATCGAAGCGCGCTCCGGCTCGTCCTCCGGCCTCAAGGAAAATGGCGGGCCATCCGGCACAAAGCCATAGTTCATGAACCGCCAGTCGTCGTCACGCCAGGATCGCGACAGACGATTATAGAGGAGGCGCCATGCCAGCTTTCGGGTGCGCGGTAACGCTCCGCGTTCCACGGCGTTGAGGACTCCGGCGAAGAGGCGGCTGGTCATGATGCCGTAGCGCCCGTCGGATCGGTGCTGACCCCGAAGCCCATTTCCCGTGCCAGCCAGTCGCGCCCCCTACGGACGAGTTCGGCGTCGTCGCTGTTCCGCGGATCAAAGTTCGGCAGGTAGTATTTCAGCACAAGCGGCATGCATCGCCGCCAGAAGCCGGGGCTCACGAGCACGATCCGGAGAAAGCGCATCCAGAAGCCGAAGCCCGTCTTGACGCCGTCGTGCCGGGCATAGATCCGAAGGTTTCTGATGAAGATCAGGAGAAAGGGGATGATCGTCCCGTTCATCGCGAAGACCCGCAGGAAATAGCGCTGAACGCCTGACATTCCAGGCGTCGCCGCCTTCAGCACATCGAGTGCGACGGCCTTGTGTTCGAGTTCCTCGAGCGCATGCCACATCCAGAGCCGACGATAAGGCGCGGCCGCGCCTGCGAGCAATTCGGGGTGGCGCAGCGTCACGGTCGAGAGCGTCGCCGTCAGATGCTCGATCGCGCAGGTGACGGCTAGGCGATGCAAAGGGTTCTTGACGATATCCATGGCACGAATGACCGGCTTTTCCATGGCCTCGACATCGTAGCCGAGCGAGCTCATCGCCCTGTTGTAATCTTCGTGTTCGCGCGTGTGGTAGGCCTCCTGAACGGAATAGCCATTGATCTCGGCCGCCAGCTCGCGATCCTTGAGCAGCGGCCCGAAGTGCTTCAGCGAGCGAATGAAGAAGCGCTCGCCCTCGGGCAGAAAAATCGACAGCCCATCCGCCGTAAAGGTCTTGATCAGATCGCCATCATACCAGTGACGGGTCGCGTTCTCGCGAATGCCGAAGCGAATGTCGCGCGGGATGATATCGCCTTCAACAGCCATTGTACTCTCGCTACCATCTGTTAGCCCGATGACGGAACTGAAGTCACAGCCCGCCTGCATTCGCCACTGCTGCCAGCCCGCCTTTAATTCAACGCCTTGAAAATCAGCGCGGTGTTGAGACCGCCGAAGGCAAAGGAATTCGACATAGCAACCGGGATCGGCATCGCCCGAGCCTGATTGGGCACGCAATCGAAGTTGCACTCCGGGTCCGGAGCGTCAAAATGAGCGGTCGGAGGCGCCATGGCATTCTCGATCGCCATGATTGTCGCGATCGCTTCGAAAGCGCCCGCTGCTCCGAGCGCGTGGCCGGTCACGCCCTTGATCGAAGAAGTCGGAGGCAAGGGGCGATCGCCGAAGAGGCGCTTCAGGGCCTGTGTCTCGGTCCGATCGTTGGCTCGGGTTCCAGTGCCGTGAGCGTTGATGTAAGCCAGATCGTCGGCGGTCAGCCCGGCATCGGCCAGTGCAAGAGCCATGGCGCGCGTCATACCGTCAGCATTGGGCGCGACGATGTCGCCCGCATCGGCGCTGAAGCCAAAGCCAGCCGCCTCGATCGCCGGGTTGAGACCGCGACTGCGTGCATGTTCCTCCGTCTCCAGCACGATGACGCCCGCGCCTTCCGCCAGCATGAGACCATCGCGTCCGGCAGCGAACGGGCGACAGGCCGTGCGCGACATGATCTTCATCGCATCCCAAGAAAGCAGGGTCCCTGCTGAGAGCGGGGCTTCCGTCCCGCCCGCAATGATGATGTCGGCGAGCCCGGCACGCAGGAACTGCATGGCCGTGCCGATGGCGTGGCTGGAGGAGGCGCAGGCGCTCGACGTCACGAAGCAGGGGCCGGTCGCGCCCGATGCGATCGAGACCCAGCTTGCGGAGGAACTGACCATGACCTTGGCCACGGTCATCGGGGGCGGGCGCTTGTCCTGGGTATAGAGTCGGGAATACTGCTCGTCAGTGCTGCATTGTCCACCGGCTGAATTGCCGAGAATGACGCCGACGCGTTCAGGGCGCGGCAAGCCAGCGCCGAGACTGGCGGACAGCAGCGCTTGCCGTGCGGCGGCGACGGCGAACAGCGCGTTACGATCGCAGGCCGAAGGTGAAAGGCCCAGCCCTTCCATGTAGGCCTGACCCTGGATTTCCGCGACGCGGACGCCCCTGCCCGGCAGCGTGCTGGCTTCCCCGAAGCTCCCGCGTCCTGCGAGGAGGGCCTGCCAGAAGCCGTCCGTATCGCAGCCGATGGGAGAGACGATACCGAGGCCCGAAACGACGATCCGCGTCATGCCGCCTGCTTCTTGGCCACGAGCTTTCCGATCTCGTCGCAAAGCTCTCCGATCGTCGTTGCGCGATTGACGCTGTTATTAGCGTTGTAATCGACTTCAATGCCGAAATGATCTTCGATTTTGAAGATCAACTCCACGATATCGTAGGAATTCAACCCGGTTTCATCGAGCAAGGTTTCTCGACCCCAAGCAGCAGCCAGAGGCGTTGACCGGCCATGCGCTGCGTTCCCCTCAATGACCTGCTTGAGCAGGCTGACAAAGAGATCGATCGTGACCGCCGGCGTCTCGCTCGTCATATCCGCGTGCTTTCCTCTTCGAAACTGCTGGCCCACACCCTTGCTTGAGTTCGGCAAGGCCGTAAACTGCTTATTGAATTGCCCCGGCTTTGTCGGAAGGTTCCTCCTGTCGCCACCCGATCAGGATGGAGGACAGGGGCGGGCCATTCCATAAAGGGGGACTCAGGGCCAGGCCATCGGGCGCTCCAAGGGCGGCATGACGACCAAGATTCTGGCGCTAACCGATGCCCTGGGCAATCTCGTGCGCTTCGTCCTGCTGCCGGGAAACCGCTACGATACGATCGGGCTCGCGCCGCTGATCGACGGCATCGAGTTCAAGGCGCTGCTGGGCGACAAGGCCTTCGACGCCAACTGGATCGTCGAGGAACTCGACCAGCGCGGGGCGAAGGTCGTCATCTCGCAACGGCCCAAACGCCTGAAGCCTCTCGTCATCGATGACGAGATGTATAAATGGCGCCATCTGATCGAAAATTTCTTCTGCAAGCTCAAAGAGTTCAAACGCATCGCCATGCGCGCCTGCAAAACCGATCGCAGCTTCGAAGCCATGATCTACATCGCCGCCGCCGTCATCAATTCAAAATGAATCCCCACAAGCCCTAAGCGAGAAGATCCTTCACTGCGGGAAGTCGCTTCAGCGTGGCTCCGATTCGATCCCGCCACTGCGGCCCCATAGCCATCGCATCGCTTCGTGCGAGTGGCTACAGGCGGCTCGATAGCTTCTTCTCTTGCACGACAGTCCGCACAAAGGTAGGTTACAGACGTCTGCAGGTGTTTGCCTTCGTCCCAGAAATCGATTATATTTCAAACCGTTAATGGCGATTGGGGGTTCAAGTCCCTCTCCCGCTACCAGCCTTTTTTCAGCCGTTCACCACCTGCCGCGAGAAGCGCGCGACCGACTGGTCGAGCCGGCGCGCCGACGCGTCGACGCCGGCGGCTGCGTCCGAAACCTGCGCACTGTTCTCCATCGTTCGGGCCGTATCGCCGGCGACGAGGTCGATCGCGGCCGCGACCTGCTCGGCTTCGCCGACCGCCCGGCCCAGCGACGCCAGCATCTGGCCGATGGCGGCGCTCTGCTGATCGACCGCGACGACGATGCCTTCGGCTGCAGCGACGATCGCCTCGGTCGATTTACTGATGTTCATCACGGCACCGAGCGAACGCTCGGTCGCCCCGCGCACCTCCTCGATGCCGCGAGCGATATCCTCTGTCGCCGCGCCGGTGCGCGCCGCCAGGCTCTTGACCTCGTTGGCGACGACGGCGAAGCCGCGCCCGGCCGGGCCTGCGCGGGCCGCCTCGATGGTCGCATTCAGGGCCAGCAGATTGGTCTGCGCGGCGATCTCGCTGATCAGGTTGGAGACCTGCCCGATATCGCGAACGGCATCGGAGAGCTCGCCCTTGATCATGATCGAGGCCTGGACGTCAGCTGCCGCCGTCTGCACGAGGCCCGTGGTCTTCTCGGCTCCAAGCCGGATCAGCAGGATCGAATCGGTCAGTCCACGCGAGCCGGCTTCGACCGAGGCGATGTCGGTCTTGGCCGCGGCCACCTTGGTCAGCACGCCGGCGAGATTGCCCTGCGAGCTGTCCGCGATCGACCGCAACTGCTCTGCCGCGCTGTTCATCCGCGCGACCGAATCGGAGACCGATTGCAGAATGACGCCGACCTCGGAGCGGAACCCGTCAGCCTGTCTTTCGACCTCCTCGCGCCGTTGCTCCTCGTGCCTGGCCTGCGCCTGAGCCTCCGAGCCGAGCGACCGGGCGCTGATGATCGCCTGCACGCGATCGCGCACGAGTTGCGCCATGTTGCGCAGCGAAACCAGCATCACCGAGCCGAGGATCGCCTGAAACAGCAGGTTCTCGACCACATGGTCCAGCGGCATGAAGCCGAACTGGACGATGCGCCCGAACAGGATCAGGCCGGCGAAAACAAGGGCCGCCGACGGCATGCTCGCCATCGTGAACGTGCCGGCGCAAATGAGGCCCGCCAGGATGCTGGCGATCAACACCTCCATCTGCGGCGCGACGCCTGGATTGATCACGATCGGCAGGATCATCCATGGCAGCGCCAGCAGGCCTGAATCGATCAGGACGCGATCGACGAAGCGCGGCGGCGGCGGCTTGTCCCACCGGCGGGAGCGGGCCTGCCGCATCCGCACCGCGCCGAGCAGGCCGGTTGCGCCGACATAGGCGACCCAAAGCAGGGGAAACCACAGCCAGCCGTGAAAGATCGAAACGATGGCGATGACGAAGGCGGAGAGCACGTTGGCGATCAGGATCGGCGGCAGCACGCGCGCGAACATTTCGGCCTGGGCCGTTCGCAGATGCGCCGCGAGATCGGGCTCCAGAACCGGCAGGCCGAGCCTGCGGTTGACCCAGGCGTCGTAGCGCGACAGCAGGCTGGCGTTTGGCGTCGTCATATCGCCCGGATTCGTCATGCCGGCGTCGGGCCTGTCATGCTGAATAACAAGGCAAGGACGATGCGCCAGCCGCGTTACGTCGCGGTTAATGCTGCGTGCGGCGCACTCTCACGACCAGCCCGGCCGCCAATTCGCGAACTCGGCCTTGGTCTCGGCGTTGGCTGGATAGAGCCCGAAAATGCCCTGCCCCGCCCTGACGCGCTCGGCGACGAAGTCCTCATAGGCCGTCTGCTCATAGGCCTCTTCGGCGACCTCGTTGGCGATATGGGCCGGCACGCAGCAGACGCCCTCGCCGTCACCCACCATGATGTCGCCGGGATAGACCGCGACGTCCCCGCAGGCGATCGGCGCATTGATGTCGAGCGCATGGTGGCGGATCAGGTTGGTCGGCGCGCTCGGCCGCTGGTGATAAGCCGGGATGGCGAGAGCGGCGATCTCGGGTGAATCGCGAAAACCGCCATCGGTGACGATGCCGGCGACGCCGCGCTGCATCAGCCGCGTCACCAGGATGCCGCCGGCCGAGGCCGCGCGCGCGTCCTTGCGTGAATCGATCACCATCACATGGCCGGGCGGGCAATCCTCGACCGCGCGCCGCTGCGGGTGCTGCGTGCCCTCGAACATCCCCAGATGATCGAGGTCCTCCCGCGCCGGGATGTAGCGCAGGGTGAAGGCCTCGCCGACCATGCTCTCGCCCTTCAGGCTCAGCGGCCGCACATCCTGGATGAAGACGTTGCGGAAGCCGCGCTTGAACAGAGCGGTGGTCAGCGTCGCGGTCGAAACCCGCTTGAGTTTCTGGCGATTTTCGGGGGTTAGGATTGTCATGATTTTGGGCGAGGCTCCTGCGAAGGGGCGAGCATGTCGTCTGCGTGAGACGGATGGCGTGGTGGTCGAGAAAACCGGAGCGGAGCGTACTCAAGTACGTGAGCACCGGAAGCGCAGACCACCGCGTCAGGCGGCCGCGCTGGCGGCATGATCGATCCTTCGATCACTCGATCTTGACGCCTGCCTTCTGCGCCACCTCGGCCCAGCGCTTGGTCTCGGCTGCAATATGAGCCGCGAACTGCTCCTGCGTCGAGCCCACGGGATCGACGCCGAGCTTCTTCAATTGATCGATCACGGCCGGCTCTTTCAGGATCGCCTGCACCTCGGTGGAGAGCTTGGCGACGATCTCCTTGGGCACGCCCGCCGGCGCGAAGAAGCCATGCCAGGAGGCGGCTTCGTAACCGGGAATGAACTCGGCCACGGTCGGCAGGTCCTTGGCGACAGGGAGTCGTTGGGCGGTCGCGGTGGCGAGCGCACGGATTTTGCCGGCTTCGACATGGGGCCAGGCGATGGTGATATTGTCGAAGGACAATTGAATCTGGCCCGACAGCAGATCCTGGGTCACCTGCCCGCTCGACCGATAGGGCACATGCGCCATGTCGGTTCCGGTCGCGACCTTGAACAATTCGGCCGCCATATGTGTCGAGGTTCCGGCGCCTGACGACCCGAACGAATATTTGCCGGGGTTCTTCTTCAGCAGGTCGATCAATTCCGGGACGGTTTTGGCAGGCAGGTCAACATTGACCATCAGGATGTTGGGTACGCTGGCGACCTGCGAGATCGGCGCGAAATCCTTGACATGGTCGAAGGGCAGCCGGGCATAGACCGCCGGGTTGATCGCATGGGTCGAGACCGTGCCCATGGTCAGCATCGTGCCGTCCTGCGGGCCGCGCGCCACGGCCGCGACGCCGGTGTTGCCGCCGGCTCCCGCCCTGTTCTCGACGATGAAGCGGCCGTTCAGCCTGGCGCCGAGACGCTCGGCGAGAATGCGGCCGAGCAGATCGGTGGTGCCACCGGCCGCGAAGGGCACGACGATCGTGACCACCTTCGAGCCGGGATAGTCGGCCTGCGCCCAGGCGGGCGAACCCAGCATCAGCCCAGCGCTCGCAAACAGCGCCACCCTGCGTGTCATGGTCATGATCATCGATGTGTTTCCTCTGCTTGCACCCGTCTGCTGGCGGGCCTTGGCAAAGGCATCTAGCACATGATTCCGGATTTGAAATCTGAAATTTCAGAGTTGCGCCGATTGACCACTTGTGATGAATAGGGTCGGCATGGATGCTATCGGGCGGCGCAGTCCCGCGCCGGCAGCCTGCAAATGGACCCACATGACCGCCCTGAGCCCCATCGAACCCGTCGCGCCTCACCTGCTGCGATCGCTGCGCGAGCATGTGCATGAGCGCCTGCGCCGGGCGATCGTGGCCGGGCGCTTCCGCAATGGCGAGCGCCTGAACGAGCGCGCACTGGCCGAGATGCTCGGCGTCAGCACGACGCCGGTGAAGGATGCGATCCGCAAGCTCGAAAGCGAGGGCCTCGTGCGGACGGAAGCGCGGCGCGGCGTCTTCGTCGAGTTTTCCGTCGGGCAGGCGCTGCAGATGGCGCTGGGGCGGGCGGCGCTGGAAAGCGTGATGGCTCATATCGCCGCAAACCACGTCACGCCGGCGGACATTGCCGAACTGGCGCGGCTCATCGAGGAGATGGAGCACGCCACGGCCCATAGCGCGCTGGAAGACCTGGTCACCCTGAACGAGGCCTATCACGGCATGATCCACCGGATCTCCGGCTGCGCCTATCTGGAGCGCCGGCTCGATGGGCAGCGCATGTACGACCACGCCCAGCGCATCGCGCTGTTGTCGGAGCCGACGGAGCGTGGCCAGGGTTTCGATGAACACAGCGCGATCTTCCAGGCGCTGAAAGCCCGCGACGCCGGGCTGGCCGAACAGAGAATGCGCCGCCACATCGTCCGCTCGGCGAAAGCCCATGTGCGGCAGGTGTTCGGCGCCGATGCGGAAGGACTGGCCTATGACGAGTGACAATGTAAGGCGCGCCCTGCGCGGTATTTCCGGCGTTCATGTCACCGCCTGGAAAGCCGATGGCGAAGCCGACTGGACCCTGACAGGCAGGATCATCGCCCGCATCGCGGCCGCCGGCATCCACAACATCGTCTCGGCCGGCAACACCGGCGAATTCTACCCGATGACGACCGAGGAGGTGGTGCGCAGCCATGCGGTCGCGGCGGAAAGCGCCGCCGGCATGGCGCTGGTCACGGCCGGCATCGGCCGTTCGCTGCGCGAGGCCATCGCCACCGGGAAACTGGCCGCGACAGCCGGCTGCGACGCGGTGATGGTGCATCACCCGCTCGACCCCTTCGCCGCTCCGCAATCGCAGGCTGACTACATCATTGCGATCGCGGAGGCGCTGGAACTGCCGCTCGTCGCCTATATCCGCTCCGACGCGATCGGCGTGAGGGACCTGGTCCGCGTCGCGACGCATCCCAACGTGGCCGGCGTCAAGTTCGCCTCGAGCAACATGATGCTGTTGGCGGAATGTGTGCGCGCCACCCAGGGCACATCAGCCAACTGGATTTGCGGCCTCGCCGAAGGCTGGGCCGCGCCGTTTTATGCACTGGGCGCACGTGGCTTCACCTCGGGCCTGATCAATGTCGCGCCCGAGCGCTCGCTCGCGGTCTGGCGCGCTCTTGAGGCCGGCGACTACGCGGCCGCCCGCGCCGAGGTCGACGCCATCGCCGGCTTCGAAACGCTCCGCACGAAATATGGCAACGGCGCGAATGTCACCGTCGTCAAGGAAGCGCTCGGCATGCTGGGCACGAATGTCGGCCCGGTGCGTCTGCCCGGCCTGCCGGAGCTGAACGCGGCGGAACGGACGGAACTGAGCGCCATCGTCGCGGGCTGGAGCGCGGTGCGCGTCGCGGCGGAATAACCCCTTTCGTCATTCCGGGGCATTGCGCAGCGATGAACCCGGAACCCACGACCTTGCGAGCCCTTCAGCGCCCGTCGAGACATCTTACCCGGTCGTGGGTTCCGGGTTCGCTGCTGCGCCGCGCCCCGGAATGACAAGACGCACAACCAAGAAACCACCCGAGGAAACGCCCATGTCCCATCCCCGCAAGACGCCGGACACCTTGCGCTCGAAGCGTTGGTTCGGCGCGTCCGATCTGCGCTCCTTCGGCCATCGCTCGCGGGCGCTGCAGATGGGGCTCGGCCATGACGAGTTCATGGGCAAGCCCGTCATCGGCATCCTCAACACCTGGTCCGAGATCAACCCCTGCCACACCCATCTGCGCGACCGCGCCCAGGCGGTGAAACGCGCGGTCTGGGCGGCGGGTGGGTTCCCGGTCGAAATCCCGGTGATGTCGGTTTCGGAGCAGTACCAGAAGCCGACCACCATGCTCTATCGCAACTTCCTGGCGATGGAGGCCGAAGAGTCGATCCGCTCCCACCCGCTCGATGGCGCGGTGCTGCTGGGCGGCTGCGACAAGTCCACGCCGGCCCTGATCATGGGGGCCTGCAGCGCCGGCCTACCCTTCATCTTCGTGCCGGCCGGGCCGATGCTGCGCGGCAACTGGGCCGGCAAGGTGCTCGGTTCGGGCGCGGATGTCTGGAAGTACTGGGCCGAGAAGGAAGCCGGCAACATCACCGACGGGCAGTGGAAGGACATGGAAAGCGGCATCGCCCGCTCGCACGGCACCTGCATGGTGATGGGAACGGCCGCCACCATGATGAGCCATGCCGAGGTTCTGGGGCTGACGCTGCCCGGCGCATCCGCGATTCCCGCCGCCGACGCCGCCCATCCGCGCATGGCGGCAGCGGCCGGCAAGCGCATCGTCGAGATGGTCTGGGAGGACCTGACGCCCGACCGCATCCTGACGCGGAAAAGCTTCGAGAACGCGCTGACAGTGCATATGGCGGTGGCGGGCTCGACCAACGCGATCATCCATCTCATCGCCATGGCGGGGCGCGCTGGCGTCTCGCTGACGCCTGACGATTTCGACGCCTTCTCGCGCAAGATCCCGGTGATCGCGAACCTGCGCCCCTCGGGCGAGTTCCTGATGGAAGACTTCTTCTATGCCGGCGGCCTGCCGGCCCTGCTGAAGCAGCTCGAAAGCAAGCTCCACACCGACGCCATGACCGTCACCGGCAAGCCGCTCGCCGAGACGATCGCGCTCGCCACCGTCTATGACGACAACGTCATCCGCCCGCTCGACAAAGCGGTCTCGACCGCCAATGGGCTCGCCGTGCTGAAGGGCAACATCGCGCCCGACGGCTGCGTCATCAAGCCGTCGGCCGCCGAGCCGCATCTCCTGAAGCATTCCGGCCCCGCTTTGGTCTTCGAGGATTACGACGCGATGATGCGGGCGGTGAACGACGAGAGCCTCGACGTCACCAAGGACCACATCATGGTGCTGAAGAACTGCGGCCCGGTCGGCGGGCCGGGCATGCCGGAATGGGGCATGATGCCGATCCCCAAGAAGCTCCTGAAGCAGGGTGTGCGCGACATGCTGCGCATCTCCGACGCGCGCATGTCGGGCACCAGCTACGGCGCCTGCGTGCTCCATGTCGCGCCCGAGGCTTATATCAGGGGGCCGCTTGCGGCGGTCAGGACCGGCGACGTGATCAGCGTCGATGTCGAGGCGCGAACGATTTCGGTGAACCTGACGGACGCCGAGATCGCCTCGCGCCTCGCCGCCTGGACCCCTCCCGACCGCGATTATCCGCGAGGCTGGGGCAAGATGTCGGCGGCCCATATCCGCCAGGCCGACAAGGGCTGCGACTTCGACTATCTCGAGGGCACGGCGAAAATCCCCGAGCCGGAAATTCACTGACCGCGCAATCCCAACGGGGATGCGCGGGCCACCAATCCCCGCCCCCCATGACCTGGCGGATAATGCCTTGCAGCTGGCGCGCGCTCCGCGTGCCGATTCCGCGAGGCTTGCCATGACCGATACGCCGAGACTGACCCTGCCCCTGCTTGCCGCAGGCCAGGCGCAGAAGCATGTCACCCATAACGATGCGCTGACGCGGCTGGACGCGCTCGTCCATCTCGCCGTGCAGAGCCGCAGCCAGACGACGCCGCCATCCTCGCCCGGTGCGCTGGCAGCCTTTATCGTGCCGACGGGCGGTACCGGCGTCTTCGCCGGCCACACAGACGATCTCGCGATCTTCGAGGATGGCGGCTGGAGCTTCCTCGAACCGCGTCCCGGCTGGCAGGCCTGGATCGAGGACGAGGCCGAGCACCATGTCTGGACCGGCACGCAATGGCGGCGATCCCAACCGAGCAGCGCCGTCGGCGCCAACCTCTGGGGCGTCAATATGACAGCCGACACGACGAACCGGCTCGCCATCTCCTCCTCCGCCACCCTGCTGAGCCATGCCGGCAGCGACCACCGGCTGACGCTGAACAAGGCCGCCGCCGCCAACACCGCGAGCCTGATCCTGCAGGACGGCTTTTCAGGCCGCGCCGAGATCGGGCTCTCGGGAGACGACGACCTCCACATGAAGGTCAGCCCCGACGGCACGGCCTGGACGGACGCGCTGACGATCGACCGGGCGACCGGCCTCGTCGCCCTGCCCGCCTCGCCCTGGGCGCGCGAGACCGCCCGGCAGAACCTGCTGATCAATGGCGACATGCAGGTGAACCAGCGCAGCTTCGCAGGCGGTGCTCTGGCGGCCAGCATCTACGGCTTCGACCGCTGGAAGGCCGATACCGGCGGTGCGAACCTCTCACGCAGCGGCTTCGACCTGACGCTGACCTCCGGAGCCATCGTCCAGCCGGTCGAGCCGGCGCTCTGGGGCGTCGGCTCCTTCGCGCTGACGCCGCTGACCCTCTCGGTCGAGGATCTGGCGGGCGGCAACCTCACGGTCGGCATCGGCAGCGTCAGCGGCGCAATCACGCCCGGCGCCGGCCGCCGCTCCGTGACCCTGACGCCGGCCGCGGGCGACAGCGGGACGCTCGCGATCCGCCTCGCCCCGGCTTCGGGCGCTGTCACCTTGCGCCGGATCAAGCTGGAGCGGGGCAGCAGCGCAAGCCCCTGGGACGAACGCCCGCTGGCGCTGAGCCAGACCTTGTGCCGGCGCTACTACTGCCGGCTCGAAGGCTCGATGCTGCTCGACGCCTATCAGGGCACGGGCGGCACCTGCCAATCGCCGCTGCCGCTGCCGACGCCGATGCGCAGCACACCTGGCGTCAGCGTCACGATCGGAGCCGAAGCCAATTGCTCGGACCGCGGGGTCACGACGGTCTCGCCCACACTCGCGCATCTGCGCATGACGGCCGCCGCCACCGGCCGCTTCTACGCCGTGTTCAACGACATCGCGTTCAGCGCGGAACTGTGACGCGTCATTCGACGACGAGCCTGCGCGCCTTCAGCAGGGCGAGCAGGCCCTCGTCGCGGCGCGCCTCCAACTGCGCGATCGTCAGGCCGCCTGCCTCGTCGGCGACGCCGGCCACGATGGCGCTTATGACAGGCCCATCGAGCGCAGGGCTGCCGAGCGAGGCCCAGCGCCGCTCCTGGCTCGGCCCGAGATGGGCGAGATAGCCACTGATGCCGCCCTCGCCCCCGCCGAGATGATAGGTCATGTGCGGACCCATCAGCGCCCAGCGCAGGCCGGGGCCGTTGCAGAGCGCCGCATCAATCTCGGCGACGCTGGCGACGCCCTGCTCAACCAGGAAGACCGCCTCGCGATAGAGCGCCGAGGCGAGCCGGTTGGCGATATGGCCCGGCATCTCGCGGTTCAGCACCACGGGGCGGCGACCCTGCGCGCGGTAGTAGGCGCAGGCCCGCGCGACCACATCGGCGTCATCGCCGACGATCTCCACAAGCGGCACGAGATGGGGCGGGTTGAACGGATGGGCGACGATGATGCGCTCGGGCGTCGCGCAGTCGGCGACGATCGCGCTGCGCACCAGCGCCGAAGTGCTGCTGGCGATGATCGCCTTGGGCGCGGCCAGCGCATCGATCTGGCGCAGCAGTCCGCGCTTGACCGCCTCGTTCTCCGGCCCGTTCTCCTGCACGAACTGCGCGTCCGCGAGCGCATCCCCGAGGTTGGTGGTGAATTCGAACCGGCCTGCGCTGTCCAGCCCCAGTTCGTCGAGCTGCGCCCGGGCGCGCGCCACATAGGCGGCGAACCTGGCTTCCGCCTCGGGCGCAGGGTCGTAAGCCGCCACATCGAGGCCATGCGCCATGGCGAGCGCGGCCCAGCTCGCGCCGATCATGCCGGCGCCGACGACTGCGATGCGCGAAATCCCGGTCGTCATCGCCGCATCACTCCGGCTTCAGGCCGGTCGCCTTGATCACCGTGCTCCATTTCGTCATCTCGCTGTCGATCAGGGCCGCGGCGTCGGCCGGCGTGCCGGGCCTGGGCGTCACGCCCTGCAGCTTCATCGCCTCCAGAGCCTTGGGCGAGTTCAGCGCCTTGACGATCTCGGCGTTGAGCTTGTCGATGATCGGCTGCGGCGTGCCTGCGGGCGCGAGCACGCCGAACCAGGAGCCGATCTCGAAATCGGCCAGCCCCTGCGAGATCGCGGTCGGATAGGTCGGCATGAAAGGCGAAGGCTCGCGGCCGGTGGTGGCGATCGCCTTGAGCGAGCCGGCGTTCACATGCTGGAGCACGGAGGGAATGGTGTCGAACATCACCTTGACCTGCCCGCCGATCATGTCCGTCATCGCCGGCCCCGAGCCACGATAGGGGACATGGCCGAGCTTGGTGCCGGCGCGCGCATTGAACATCTCGCCGGCGAGATGCTGCGGCGAGCCGTTGCCTGAGGAGGCGTAGTTGAACTCGTCGGGCTTCGCCTTGGCGAGCGCGATCAGTTCGGGGATGGTGTTGGCCTGAACCGAAGGATGCACCACCAGCGCCAGCCCCACCGTGCCGGCGATGCTGACGGGGACGAAATCCTTCTTCAGGTCGAAGCCCGGCTTTGCCTGGAGGCCCATATTGATCGAATGGCTGGTGAGCGCGCCCATCAGCAGCAGGTAGCCGTCGGGCGTCGCACGGGCGACCGCGGCCGCGCCGACGCTACCGGCTGCGCCGGCGCGGTTCTCGACCACGACGCGCTGGCCCAACGTCTGCGACAGTTCCTCGGCGATGACGCGGCCGATGATGTCGGTCGCCCCACCCGGCGCATAGGGCACCAGCAGCGTGACCGGCTTGTTGGGATAGGCCTGCGCAAAAGCCGGCGCAGCAGTGGCGAGCGACAGCGCGGCGAGCGCACCTGTCAGGAGATGGCGTTTCAGCATGGGGTGTTCCTCCGATTGGGACAGCGGGCCGGTTGATCCGGCCTCGCCAGATGGGCGTCAGCAGAAGTCGAAATCGCAGCCTTCGTCGGCCTGCAGAACGGTCGTCAGATAGAGCCCGCGATAGCCGCGCGAGGGCTCAGTGAGATGCGCGGGCGGGCGCCATTCGGTCTGGCGGCGCGCCAGTTCGGCCTCGTCAACGAGGAGTTCGATGCGTCGCGCCGGCACGTCGAGGCTGATCAGGTCGCCGTCGCGCACCAGCCCGAGCGGGCCGCCGACGGCCGATTCCGGCGTGATGTGGAGCACGATCGTGCCGAACGCCGTGCCGCTCATGCGGGCGTCGGAGATGCGGACCATGTCCTTGACGCCGGCCTGCGCCAGCTTCTTCGGGATCGGCAGGTAGCCCGCCTCCGGCATGCCGGGTGCGCCTTTAGGCCCGGCATTGCGCAGCACCAGCACGTCCTCGGCTTTCACGTCGAGCGCCGGATCGTCCATCCGCCGCACCATGTCCTCGACCGAATCGAACACCACGGCCCGGCCGGTATGCGTCAGCAGCGCCGGCGAGGCGGCGGAGTGCTTGATCACCGCGCCGCCGGGCGCGAGATTGCCGCGCAGCACCGCCATGCCGCCGGTCTGCTTCAGCGGCGCGGAGGCGCTGCGGATGATGGTCTGGTTGGGGACCTCCTCGGCGGCCTCGGCGATCTCGCCGATGGTCTGGCCGGAGATCGTCATGGCGTCGAGATCGAGATGTCCGCGCAGTTCCCTCATGAGCTTGGGCACGCCGCCGGCCCAGTGGAAATGCTCCATGTAGTGATCACCCGACGGCTTGAGATCGACCAGCACCGGCACCTCGCGGCCGATCGCGTCGAACTCCTCCAGATCGATCGTCATGCCGGCCCGCCGCGCGATGGCCGAGAGATGCACCAGCCCGTTGGTCGAGCCGCCGATCGCCTGCAGCACCACCATGGCGTTGCGGAAGGCGGCTTTGGTGAGAAGTTGCGTCGGCTTCGGCCCGCTCTTCGCGAGCGCCACGGCCTGCCGGCCGCTCGCCTCGGCGGCGCGTATGCGGTCGGCATGGGTGGCGGGGATCGTCCCGGTTCCCGGCAGCGCGATGCCCAGCGCCTCGACCAAGCAGCCCATCGTGCTCGCCGTGCCCATCACCATGCAGGTGCCCTGCGTCGGCGCGAGCCGCCCGCTCAGAACCTCTATCTCGGCCTCGTCGATTGCGCCGGCGCGATGCTGGCCCCAGAGCCTGCGGCAGTCAGTGCAGGCGCCCAGCACCTCGCCCTTGTGATGGCCGACCAGCATCGGCCCGGTGATGAGCTGGATCGCCGGGACATCGGCCGAGACCGCGCCCATCAGCTGCGCCGGCACGGTCTTGTCGCAGCCGCCGATCAGCACGACGGCGTCCATCGGCTGGGCGCGGATCATCTCCTCGGTGTCGATGGCCATCAGGTTGCGCAGGAACATCGAGGTCGGGTTCGAGAAGGACTCGTGGATCGAGACGGTCGGGAACTCCATCGGCAGGCCGCCGGCCAGCATGATTCCGCGCTTGGCGGCCTCGATCAGGCGCGGCACGTTGCCGTGGCAGGGGTTGAAGTCGCTGAAGGTGTTGGTCAGGCCGATGATCGGCCGGTCGAGCGCGTCGTCGGAAAAGCCCGCCGCCTTGATGAAGGCCTTGCGCAGGAACAGCGAGAAACCGGGGTCGCCATAGCTGGCGAGGTTACGGCGCATGCCGCTGGCGGCGGGTTTTCCGGTGTCGTCTTCGGTCGTCATCGCGAGAACAGACTTGCTGCCTCATCGATTGTCAACAATCATGTTGCCGAACTGGAGGCATCATGAGCGTCGTCCCGCTGAAAGCCGCCGCGCCCGACCGGATGCGCCTGATCGCGGACGCGATCGAGGAGGAGATCGTGCTCGGCTGGCTTTTGCCGCGCGAGCGTCTGATCGAGGAGGAACTGGCGGCGCGCTTTGCCGTGAAGCGCCATGTCGTGCGCGAGGCGCTGGCCGAACTGGAGCGCGACGGGCTGATCGAGCGCGTGCCCAACAAGGGCGCGGCGGTGAAGCGGCTCGACCCCGAAGAGGTGCGCCAGATCTATTCGGTGCGCGAGGCGCTTGAGACGCTCGCGGCCGCGCAGATCCCGCTGCCGGCCGACCCTGCCGTCATCACGGAACTCCGAACCGTGCAGCAGCGACATGCATCGGCTGTCGCCGCTGGCGACGCCCGCGCGGCCTTCCGCGCCAACATGGCCTTCCACGAGGCGCTCTTCGCCGCCTGCGGCAACCGGCACCTCGTCGAGCTGATCCAGATGATGGCGCAGAAGGTCCACGGCGCGCGTTCGATTACGGCGGCCAGCCCACAGCATCTTTCGCTCGCCCGCGACGAGCACGCGGCGATGGTCGCTGCGATGGAGAACGGCGATCGCGAGCGGCTAGTCACGCTCTGCCGCGACCACCTGATCCCCTCGCGCGACGCCTATATCGCGACGGTGGAAGGCCGGCCCAGACCGCCGGTTCAGTCCGTGTAGACGCTCTTCACATGGGCGTTGATCGCAGCGATGTCGGGCAGCGCGCCGCCGTTGCGGGCGGCCAGATGGCCCTCATGCCAGTACCAGTCGTCGAAGCCGACATTCAGCCTCTGGTAGCAGGCCTCGCTCAGCAGCGTGCGCATCTGCTCGCGGCGCGGTTCGACGAAATTATGTTCGATGGTGAAGAGCGCGATGGCGTGACGGGACAGATCGATGGTGCGCAGGATGTCGAGTTCCGAGCCTTCGGTGTCGAGCGAGACATAGTCGAAGCCGGACCCACCCTGCCCGTCCGCCGCGTCCATCTCGTCGAAGGTGATCGTCGAGACCGTGATCAACCCGTTCTCGCTGATCGCCTGCCGGCGATGCTCGGCATAGGCGTCGGCCTCGGCGTACTCGGCCAGCGTGCCGATCTCCTGCGAGGCGACGAAGGACAGCAACTGGCCGCCCTCGCGATGGACCGCTTTCTCGAGACAGATCGCGCTGCGGCTGGCCGCGAGTTTTGCAAAAAGCAGCGGATTGGGCTCCACCAGTACGCCGCTCCAGCCATGGTCGCGCTCCAGGAACAGGGTGTTGGAGTGCAGCACACCGTCGAAGGCGCCGATCTCGGCGAAACGCCCGCCTTGGCGGCCGAGGCACATCGCCAGCACCCAGCGCTCCTGCTCGATCTGCGAATGGGTCGGAGCATCGAAAGCCTGCTGCCAGGACAGGCGGCGCGAGGATGATATCGGCATGGGATGTCGGGGGTTCCGCTCGGCGGCGGGATCGCCGCGCCGCGATTGGTAGCCCGGCAGAACCGCCAAGGGAACCGCCGCGCGAGGTTCAGCCGAAGCGGCGTGGCCGCAGACCGGCATGAAACCACGAGATCATCGAATAGATGTCATGCACCGGCAGCCCCGTCGCCGCCTGCACGGCTGCCGCGTAGGGCGGCATGTTGGTGCATTCGAGCACGATAGCGCCGACATCGGGGTGTCGGGCGACGAGCGCCAGCGCCGCATCGACAACGTCCTGCCGGGCGAGATCGACATCCATGTCGTCCTTCTCGGCTCCGATCAGCACGCGGAAGAACTCGCGGCCATGCTCCGTCCCGGCGATCGGCGTATCGAGCGGTACGCCCGCGCCCGTCAGATGCGCCGGCGTCAGGCTCCGGGCCGAGACCGTGACGATGCCGACGCGCTTAGTCTGCGGCAGGGTCGCCTGCACCCACGGAACCTGCATCAGCGACGAGGTTGCAACCGGCACGTCGAGCGCCGCCGAAAGTTCGCGCTGGAACAGCGCCAGGAAGCCGCAATTGGTGGTGATCGCCTCGGCCCCGAGCGAAATCAGCTCCCGGCCCGCCGCGATGAAGTCCGGCAGCAGCCCCTGCGCGCCCTGCATCACGACGCGGTCGGGGCTCGCTCCCGACACGACGCGGTACAACACAGGAAACGGCCACGTCCCGGCATTGCCCATATCGCCGGGAATACGCGGAAACCGCGCCTGCAGCATCAATATGCCGAGCGGCGCGCCATAGATCGCCTTACCGCCACGCGCGATCCGGCTGGTGGTCTCGCCGCCGCTCATCGTCATCGCCAAATCCGCCCTGCCGCTCACGATCGCCGCGTATAGGGCTTGCGGCGACGCGGCGGAAGCATCGATGCAGGCCGGTCACACGGCGGCGATGCGCGGCCTGAAAAGCCGCAGCAGCAAGGGCGCTAGCACTGCCGCAGCCGCGCAGGCCAGCAGCACGGCCGAGATCGGGCGGGTGAAGAAGATCTCGACGCTGCCATGGGACAGCGTCATCGACTGGCGCAGCGAGTTCTCGAAGATCGTGCCGAGCACGAGCCCAAGGATCAGCGGCGCCGGCGGCCAGTCATAGCGCATCATCGCCCAGCCAAGCGCGCCGAACCCGACCAGCATCCAGACATCCTCGATCGAGTTCGCTTGCGAGTAGACGCCAGCCACGCACAGCGCCAGGATCGGCGGATAGAGCCAGGCATAGGGCACCCGCAGGAGCTGCGCGAAGAGGCGCGCCAGCGGCAGGTTCATGATCAGCAGCATGAGGTTGCCGATATACATGCTGGCGATGACCGCCCAGACGAGCGCAGAGTTCTTCTCGAAGAGCTCGGGGCCGGGACGGACCCCAAACATGATCAGCGCCCCCAGAATGATCGCGGTGGTGCCCGAGCCCGGCACGCCGAGCGCCAGCATCGGCACCATCGCGCCCGCTGCCGCGGCATTGTTGGAGGCCTCGGGGCCGGCGACGCCCTCGATCGCGCCCTTGCCGAAGCGCGAGGGGTCTTTGGCGACCTTCTTCTCGACGATATAGGCGATGAAGGAGGCGATCGTCGCCCCCGTCGCCGGCAGCACCCCGACGAAAAAGCCGATGAAGCTGCCGCGCAGGATCGGCATGCGGCTGGCCCGCCATTCCGCCCGCGAGGGCAACACATTGGCGACGTTCGTGATCGGCGCGGGCGTCGGCTTGCCGACGCTGGAGAGAACCTCGCCGACGCCGAAGATCGCGACCGTCAGGACGATGAAGCCGACACCGTCGAGCAGCCAGAGCCTGTCGAACGCGAAACGCGCCACGCCGGTCTGCTGGTCGATGCCGACCGTGCTGATCAGCAGGCCGAAGACGCCGGTGGTGAGGCCCTTGAGCACCGAGCCGCCCACGGCCGCGAGCGCCGTCAGGCCCAGCACGACGAGCGCGAAATACTCGGGCGGCCCGAAGGCCAGCGCCGCACGCGCCATCGGCGGCGCCAGCAGCATCAGGCCGATGGTGGAGATCGTGCCGGCGATGAAGGAGCCGATCGCGGCGATCCCCAGCGCCACGCCGGCCTTGCCCTGCAGCGCCATCTGGTAGCCGTCGATGCTGGTCATCACGCTCGATGGTTCGCCGGGCACGCTGATCAGCACGGAGGTGAGCGTGCCGCCATATTGCGCTCCGTAATAGATGCCGGCGAACAGGATGATGGCCGAGGTCGGGTCCGCGCCGAAGGTTAGCGGCAGCAGCAGCGCGATCGCCGAGGACGGCCCTATGCCCGGCAGCGCGCCGACGAGCTGCCCGGCGAAGACGCCGGCAAAGCACATCAGCAGGTTCCAGGGCGTCAGGGCGCTGGCAAAGCCAGCAGCGAGTTCGTAGATCACCGACACGGGCTCTAAAACCCCCAGGGACCGACCGGCATGGGCACGCCAAGCCAGTTGCGGAAGATCAGCACCAGAACCAGCGCCGAGCCCGCAGCCGTCGTCAGAGACGCCGTCAGGGAGCGCTTTTCCGCGACGCGGAACAGGAACAGCATGGCCAGGAACATCGAGGCGCAAAAGCCGATGAGTTCGATGCCGGCCACGCCGGCGGCCAGCGCGGCCAGCACCAGAAGCGGGCGACCGACCGGACCCGGCGTCTCGGCGGACGCATCGCGACCGCCGAGCACGTCAACGATCGTCGCCAGCGTCGCCAGCACGATCAGCAGGACGCCATAGATCAGCGGCAGGAAGCCCGAGGCGGGCGCAAACCCGTCCCAGAGCTGCATCCGCAGCGCTATCGCGACCCAGAACAGGCCCGCGCCCACAAACGCAAGGCACAGGCACAGTTCGCCCCAGGCGGCACGCAGCTTCATCGGATCAGGCGGGCTTGCCGAGCAGATCGCGGTAGAGCTTTTCCTGATCCTGGAGGAATTTCGCGAAGGCGTCGCCGGGCACGGGAGCTGCTGTCGCGATGTTCTCCTTGATATAGGCCGCGAAGGCCGGCGAGGCGACGACCTTGGCGAACACGCCTTCCCAGTACAGTGCAGGCGCGTCCGGCGTGCCCCTCGGCGTCGCAAGCCCGCGCCACATCTGGAAATTGGGCGCCTCGATGCCCTGCTCCTTCATCGTGGGCACGTCGGGCAAGGCTGAAAAGCGGCTGTCGCGGAACACGCCCAGCGCCTTGACCGCCTTCGACTGGAGATGTCCCATGAACTCCAGCGGATTTCCCATGCAGGCCTGGACATGGCCGCCGAGCAACTGCGTCAGCGCCTCGCCGCCGGAGTTGAAGTTCAGCGTGTTGAACTCGACGCCGGTCGCCTTGGTGAAGACCGTGATCGCCATGACGTCAGTGGTGCCACCGGTCGCGAACGCGATCGACTTGGGCGGACGCGCCTTGGCGGCGGCGACGAACTCCTTGGCGTCCTTCCAGGGCGCGTCGCCCTTCACGAAGAGCAGGAAATCGTCGAGCATCACGTTCATCGACGGCCGGATCTCGGTCAGCGTCCGTGCCGCCGGATTGAGGATCGGCGTGATCTGCGTGGTGCCGTTCACCAGAATGATCGTGTGCGGGTCGGCGGCCTTGCGCGATGCGACATAGCCGAGCCCGACGGCCCCGCCGCCGCCGGGACGGTTGTTCAGCGTCACCGGCACCGGCACGAGCTTCTCGTCGGTGATGATCTTGTGAATGACCCGCGCCAGAAGGTCGGCCCCGCCGCCGACGGCAAACGGGATGACGAACTCGACCTCCCGGGTTGGAACCCAGCCGGCCTGCGCCCGGATGGTGTCCGTCATGAACGGCATCGCGGATGCCGCCAGCATAAGCGAGCGTCTCGTGAACATGAGCGTTTCTCCCCAGTATTTCTTGTTATGAGTGACGCTAACAGTCGGTAGAACGTTGTCAATTTACCAAAGCAATCATGTATTCGTTGATTCAACCTCCGCTCGGTATGACATCCATGAAGTAGGATTCGTTGCCGACGCCGGTCACGCATGACAGTATCCGGCCCGTCTCGAGATCGATGAACCAGACGAGGCTGCTTTTCGGTCCCGTCTTGGCGCCGCCGATGACGCAGGCCAGGCGGCCGCCCGCCATCGCGATTCCGCGCGGCCGGGCGATCGCGCCATGCGGCGCCTGCGGATGCAGCCTGAGCACTTCGGCGGGCCTGCCGGCGACCGCATCGGCGACATCGACGAACGAGATCGTATTCGAGCGGAAGCAGGAGGCGACGATGCGCTTGCCGTCGGGCGTGAAGGCGACTGCAAAAGGCCGCGTCGCCTCGCCCGGATCGTCGCTGCCGATCCGCACCCGCGCGACCTCTGCATCCTTGCCACCAGCGGCGGCGCGGGCGACATCGATGATGGAGATGGTGCGGCCCTCATAGGGCTCCGACATGCTTTCGCGCGCGGCCACCGCCACCAGCGCCCCGTCGTGGCTGCAGGCGAGCCCGAACGGGCCGGTTTCGACCGGAACCCGGTTGACCTCCGCGCCGCGATCGCCCGCCAGCGCCGCCTGCAACTCGAACACCGACACATCGCTCATCCCGCCATTGCCGACGAAGACGACGCCTCCCCGCAGGGGCGAGATCACGATGCCGGTCGGGTTCGGATAGCGCCCGAAGCTGGCATGGGGGCTGTCGTGACGGCTCGGGCCGGGCGCGGGATGACCCGGCGTCTCGCTGAGCGGGATGCGCCGTACGACCTGGCGCGAGACGAGGTCGATCGCCGTCACCTCGTCGCCGCCATCCTCGCTGCCTTCGGCCTCGCCGCAATTGACCAGCAGCGCCGCACCGTCGGGCGTCAGCGCCGCGCCGACAGGTCCCGTGCGGCCCGTCTCGATGAAGCCCGACACCGCGCCCAGCGTGCCGTCATGGACGGGGTCGAGCGCCCGGTCGAGATCGACGACCGTGACGAGGCCAGGGTGGCCGTGCTGGTAGGCATCGGCCGCCTTGGGGGTCGCAGGTCCCGAATGGTTGACGACATAGGCCTGCCGCCGTGCGCGATCGACCACGACGCCGACCGGCTGGCCGTTGGCCGGCGCATCGGCCACGCCGTCGCCATCGCTGTCCACATCGGGCGTGACGCGCGGCCGCGAGACGATCGCGTTGGGCGTGGCGTCGTTCTCGGGCAGGACGGCCGTGGCGACATCGACGATGGCCACGCAATTGTCCCACCTGCCGCTGACGATGAGATGTCCCGGAGAACTAGACATGGACTTGGCTCCGGCATCGGGCTGGGCGGACGGGGCATCGGCGCTCGGCGTCATGCGCCTGCGTTGGGGCCGCCGGCCTTACGGTGAGCCGGCCCGGCGCGCTCGACAATCCGTGCAGGGGCGCTGCCATGGGCTGGCCTTACGACTGCCGCTCGGGCGGGCGTCCGGAGAAGACCGGCGCGCGTTTGCCCAGAAAAGCGTTCATGCCCTCCCTGAAATCCTCGCTCATATAGCACATCAGGATCAGCCGATCGCCCTCGCCGCGCGGGATCGTCGGCCTGAGATGGCGCAGCGCCTGTTTCGTCGCCTGCAGCGTCAGGGGCGCGTGGCCCGCGACGAGGCGCGCCAGTTCCTGCGCGCGGGCCATCAGGTCGCCCGGCTCCGCGACGACCTCGCTGACGAGCCCGATCGCGAGCCCCTCCTGCGCGTCGAGCAGGCGGGCGCTGAAGATCAGTTCCTTCAGCCGCGCCGTGCCGACAAGTTCGGCGAAGCGCGCATAGTTCGACATCGACAGGCAGTTGCCCAACGTCCGGGCGATCGGGAAACCGAACTTCGCGTTGCCGGCGGCGATGCGAAGGTCGCAGCAGGCGGCAATCGCGGCCCCGCCTCCGGTGCAGGCTCCTGCAATCGCCGCGATCGTGGGCGCGCGGCAGGCCTCCAGCGCCGCCAGCACGCGGTCGATCCGCGCCTCGTAGCCAAGCGCGTCCTCGGGCGTGTCGAAGTCGCGGAACTGCGCGATGTCGGTGCCGGCGGCGAAGGCACGCCCGCCCGCGCCCGTCAGGACCACGGCGCGGATGCCGGCGTCGGCATTGACCGTCTCGCAGATCTCGACGAGCCGCTCATACATCGCGAAGGTAAAGGCGTTGCGCGCCTCCGGCCGGTTGAAGGTGACCGTGGCGATGCCGTCGGCGACCTCGTAGAGAATGCTCGGTGCGGTGCTCTGGGCAGCGGTGTCGGACATCGTCGTTGCCTCCGCGCTCAGCGACCCTTGAAGACCGGCTTGCGCTTTTCGGCGAAGGCGCGACGGCCCTCGGCATAGTCCTCGCTCTCGAAGCAGGCCTTGACCAGCCGGTCGCACAGCGCGAGGTCGCGATCGGCATGGTCCTTGAGCGCCTCGGTGACGATCTGCTTGATCGCGGTCACCGTCAGCGGCGCGTTGGCGGCGATGGTGCGGGCGTAGTCCGTGACATAGGTCTCGAGTTCGGCCTGCGGCACGATGCGGTTCGCCAGCCCCATCGCGCGCGCCTCCTCGGCGTCGAACTGGCGCGCCGTGAAGAAGATCTCCTTGGCGAAGGATGGCCGTACCACCTCCATCAGCCGCCTGATCCGGGCATAGCCGTAGCCAAGGCCGAGCTTGGCGGCAGGGATAGCGAACTTCGCCGTCTCGCTGCAGATGCGCAGATCGCAGCAGACGGCGAGGTTGGCGCCGCCGCCGATCGCATAGCCGTGGATCATCGCGATGGTCGGCTTCTCCATGGCGCGCAGCGCGCTGTAGGTGCCCTCGGTCGCTTCCTCGTAGCGCTGCACGGCCGCCTCCTGGGCGCGCTCGTCGTCGAATTTCGAGATGTCCGCGCCGGAGACGAAGGACTTTTCACCCGCGCCGCGCACCACGACGACGCGCACCTCCGGATCGGCGCGGAAATCGGCGATGATTTCGATCGCCGCTTCCCACATCTCCAGCGAGACCGCGTTGTGCCGCTCGGGATTGTTGAAGATCAGCCAGCCGATCCCGTCGGTCTTGCGTGCGATCATCTTGTCGGTGGTCATCGCGGAAATCCTGGCTGTGATGAAATGCGCTTAGATCGTGCCGTTGCGCCGGAACCCGTCGATCTCGACGGCCGAGAAGCCGGCCTCGCCGAGGATTTCGTCGGACTGCTCGCCGAGCTCCGGCGGCGGCGTGCGGATTGCGCTGGGCGTGTCGCTGAGCATGACGGGCTGGGCGACCAGCGTGATATCGCGCGCCAGCGCCGTCGAGTGGACGCTCTGCGCGATGCCCAAATGCTCCACCTGCGGATCTGCGAAGACCTGGTCGATGCTGTTGATAGGTCCGCAGGGCACGCCGACCTGGCTGAACCGCTCGATCCAGTAGCCGCCGGTCTGCTCGCGCAGAATCGCGGTGATTTCGAGCCCGAGGGCGTCGCGGTTGCGCGAGCGCAGCGCGGCGCTGACGTAGTCGGGATGGGCGATCAGGTCCGGCCGGTCGACGGAGCGGCAAAAGCGCTCCCAGATCGCCTGGCCGGTGACGGCAATGTTGATGTGGCCGTCGGCGGTCTGGAAGACGCCGGTGGGAATGCTGGTCGGGTGGTTGTTGCCCGCCTGCTTCGGCACCTCGCCATCCATCAGCCAGCGCGTCGCCTGGAAATCCAGCATCGCGATCTGGGCCTGCAGCAGTGAGGTCTGGACCCATTGGCCCTTGCCCGTCTCCTCACGCGCCAGCAGCGCGGCCATGATGCCGAAGGCGCAGTAGAGCCCGGCCGTGAGGTCGGCGACGGGGATGCCGACCCTGACCGGCCCCTGCCCCGGCAGGCCTGTGATCGACATCAGCCCGCCGAGCCCCTGCGCGATCTGGTCGAAGCCCGGCCGCGTCGCATAGGGTCCATCCTGCCCGAAGCCTGAGATGCTGGCATAGACCAGCCGAGGGTTGATCTCGTGCAACGTCTCGAAAGCAATGCCGAGCCTGTGCTTGACGTCCGGCCGGTAGTTCTCGACCAGCACGTCGGCCCCGGCGACGAGCCGGTGCAGGATGGCGCGCCCCTCCTCCGATTTCAGGTTGAGCGTCAGGCTGCGCTTGTTGCGGTGCAAGTTCTGGAAATCCGAGCCGTGACGCGGCCCGCCGGGCCCCTCGCCCGTCTCCAGCGCCTTCGGCGTTTCGATTTTGATGACGTTGGCGCCCCAGTCGGCCAGTTGGCGCACGGCCGTGGGCCCTGATCTGACCCGGGCGAGGTCGAGGACGGTAAAGCGGGACAAGGCGCGCGACGCAGGTTCGAAAGGCATGGCCTCCTCCTCGGGCTCAACCTGCCCAGCCAAGTGCAGACTGTCAACGCCAACTGTTGACAGTTGGCTGATCAGGGTCAACGATGTCCCCATGTCCGATGTCATGACCGCCATCGCCCAGCGCCGTACGCAAACCCTGACCGGGATCGTTCAGGACGAGATCGAACGCATGGTGCTGGCCGGCGACCTCGTTGCCGGGGAACGCATCAACGAGCAGGCGCTGGCGGCGCGGCTCGGCGTCAGCCGCGGGCCGATCCGCGAGGCGACGCGCGGGCTGGTGCGCAGCGGCCTGCTCAACTCGGTGGTCAACCTCGGCGTCTTCGTGCGCCAGATTCCCGACGACGAGGCCAGCGAGATCTATGACGTGCGCGCCGTCGTGTTCGGCTTTGTTTGCCAACGGCTCGCCGCGCGGATCGTCCCCGCGCAGCTTGAGGCGCTGTCGGAGCTGATTGCGGAGATGGACGAGGCGATCGGGCGCGGCGACGGCGCGAGCTACTATCGCCTCAACCTGAGCTTTCACGACGCCATTTTGGATTTCGCCGCCCATGGCCGCGCGAAGCAGACTTATGAGGCGCTGATCAAGGAGACGCATCTGCTGCGGCAGAGCGCGCTGGCTTCGGCCGAGCGGATGCGCGAATCCAATGGCGAGCATCGCGAGATCATAGCGGCCATCGCAGCCGGCGACGGCGAGCGTGCGCGCATCCTGGCCGAGCAGCATGCCCATGGCGGCAAGCGCCGCTGGCTCGATTCGCGCGAGGAAGCGCCGCGACAGGAACCGGAGGCTCGCAACTCAGCCTGATACGAAACCGGGAACGAGCCGAAACAGGCCGCCCTGACACCAGAGGAGGAAACACCATGCTCTCATATCGCAGCACATCCCGGCGCGGCTTCGCGAAAGCCGGCCTTGGAACGCTGGGCTTCGCCATCGCGCTCGCCCTGCCCGCCGGCGCGGCCCAGGCCCAGGAAAAGTTCCCGTCCAAGCCGATCGAGGTGGTGACCCATGCCGGCGTCGGCGGCGGCACCGATCTCACCGCCAGAATGATGATGGTCCAGGCGCCGGCCGCGTTCGGCACCGAACTCGTCGTCGCCAACAAGACCGGCGGAAGCGGCTCCGCCTCGCTGGCCTATGCGCATTCGCGGCCCAAGGATGGCCACACCATCATGCTGATCACGCAGACGCATCTTCTGACGCTGCTGCAGGACAAGGGCGGCGCCGTGAAGATGGGCGATCTGATCGGCCTCGCCCGCGCCACGGAGGACCCGCAGGTGCTGATGGTGGGGGCCAAAAGCCCCTACAAGACCGCGCAGGAGTTCATCGAGGCGGCCAAAACCAAGCCGATGAAATTCGGCACGACGCAACTCGGCAGCGTCGACCACATCGCAGTCGCAGGCTTCGCCGCCAAGGCGGGGATGGCCAAGCCCGTCGTGGTGCCCTTCCGCGGCGGCGGCGACATCGTCGTCAACCTCGTCGGCGGAAATCTCGACGGCGCGCTGCTGAATTACGCCGAAGCCGAATCGCAGATCAAGGCGAACGAGGTCCGCGCCTTGCTCGTCTTCGCACCGACCAAGATGGACTCGCTGCCGCAGACACCGACCGCGACCGAGATCGGCATCCCGGCGGTCTACTCGACGACGCGCGGCTTCGCCGTGCTGAAGGGCACGCCGGAGGACCGGATCAAGGTTCTGGAGGAGGGCCTGATAAAGGCGATGCAGGGCAAGCTCTACCAAGACTATCTGAAGAGCTCGGGCCAGTCCGGCGGCAGCGTCGTCGGCCGGGCCGAATGGCAGGCCCAGATCGATGATTTCCTGAAGACCGGGCAGGAAGCGCTCGCCTCGCTCGGCATCGCGAAATGACCATGCAGGATGCGCAGAAGCCGGATGCCGCCTCATGCGCGCATCCGGCCGAAGCGGGCGGCCGCCCGGCATCGGCGGTCGCTGGCCCGGCGCCTGGCAGCGGCATCTCGGATGTCGCGATCGGCCTCGCCATCGTGGCGATGGCGCTCGTGGTCTGGGCCGGGACGACCGGCTTTGCTGATGTGCCCGCCGCGCTGACGCAGGGCATGGGCCCCGCCGCCTTCCCGCGACTGGTGCTCGGCGTCATCATCGTTCTGGCGCTGTGGCTGGCCTGGACGGCGTCGCGTCGCGAGGCGCTGGACTGCGAGCCCGTGCATCCAATGGTCTACGCCACCGTCGCAGCCGTCGGGGGCGTGGTCGGCGCGCTGCTGCTCTTGGGCATCCATGGCGCCGTGTTCGCCTCCTGCGTCGGCCTCGGACGGCTCTGGGGCGAACGTCGCCTGGCGCTTCTTGCCGCGATTGCGGTCGGTATCTCTTTGGCGTTGCATTTCGCCTTCGTGCGCGGTTTCGGCGTCGGCCTGCCGCGCGGGCTCTTGCAGGGCTGGCTGGGCTGAGAGGCACGGCCGACCAAGGGCAAGGCCGCCGGCCCGCCCCCGCGAATACCACCTGACGACGCACGGGGTTTCAATGGACGGTTTTCTCTCCGGCATGGCGATCCTGGCCGACCCCTACATGGTCGGCATCATTCTGGCCGGGACCATTCTCGGCGTGATCGTCGGCGCGCTGCCCGGCCTCAGCGGCAGCACGACGGCGGCGCTGCTCCTGCCGATCACCATCACCATGTCGCCCACCGCCGGCATCGCCTTTCTGGGGGCGATCTACTGCGCCGCGAATTTCGGCGGCTCGATCACCGCGATCCTGATCAACACCCCCGGAGATCCCTCCGCCTCCGCCACGGCCTATGACGGCTACCCGATGGCGCGCCGCGGCGAGGCCGGCCGCGCGCTCGGCATGTCGACGATCGCCAGCGCCATCGGCGGCATCTTCAGCGTCTTCGTTCTGATCATCGCGGCCCCGCTGCTGGCAAAGGCTGCCTACAGCTTCGGTCCGCCGGAGTATTTCGCGCTCGCGATCTTCGGCCTTTCGATGCTGGCGGCCGTGGGCGGCAGCAACGGCATCCGCAACCTGATCAGCGGAGCGGTCGGCGTGCTGCTGGCGACCATCGGGCTCGACCTGATGACGGGCGTCGATCGCTTCACCTTCGGCGTGCCCGAACTGACCGAGGGCCTAGGACTGGTGCCGGTCCTGACCGGCCTGTTCGCGATCAGCGAGCTTCTGGTGCAGGCCGGGCGGCTGCACATTATTCCCGAGCGGCTCGGCATCAGCGCGATGAAGCTGCCGTCCATGGCCGACTACCGCAAATGCGCCAAGGCGATCGGCCTGTCGAGCGTGCTCGGCACATTCATCGGCATCCTGCCCGCGCTGGGCGCGACCACGGCCGCGCTGATCTCCTACAACGAGACCAAGCGCTGGTCGAAATACAAGGACGAGTTCGGCAAGGGCTCGATCGAGGGCATCGCGGGACCCGAGGCCGCCAACAACGCGGCCGTCGGCGGCAGCATGGTCCCGACGCTGGCGCTCGGCATCCCCGGCAGCGCCACCACCGCGATCATCCTGGCCGGCCTGATCGTGCAGGGCGTGCGGCCCGGTCCGCATCTGTTCAACGAGCAGCCGGCCCTGCTTTATGCCGTCTTCGCCTCGATGCTGGCGTCGAACCTGATCTATGTCGTGCTCGGCCTCTTCGGCGCCAAGCTCTTCGCCCGGATCACCCTGATCCCCGACGCCATCCTGTGGCCGGCCGTGCTCATCTTCGCGATCGTCGGCGCCTACGGCCCCAACCAGTCGCTGGTCGATGTCTGGGTGATGCTCGGTTTCGGCGTGATCGGCTATGTCATGCGCCGGTATGGCTTCTCTCCCGCACCGCTGGTGATGGGCCTCGTGCTGGGCACGATGGTCGAGGAGACGTTGAAACAGTCGCTGCTGATCTTCGACCAGAACTGGCTGATGTTCTTCACCCGGCCGATCGTGGTCGCGCTGTTCGTGGTGACGGCGCTCAGCGTCTGCGCGCCCTGGCTCGCCCGCAGCACGGGCTCACTTTGGCGATCAGCGGCGAAACAAGGCCGTTGACGCCGCGCCCGATCGTGAGACCAGGTCCGACATGGGGCCGCCGCCTCACGTGTCGGAGTATCCCGGCGCGATCAGCGCATCGATGATGTAGCGCCCGCCGCCTGCCACGACCGCCGCGCCCTTCTCCACCTCGGCGAGCAGTTCGTTCACCAAGCGCACCGATGCTCCGCCCTCGAAACCCTGCGCGCCCGCTAGCCCGATGATGTCGGGCGGCGGATCGTCCAGCTGGACGATCCACGTGTTCTCGACCGGACGGGAGCGCGCCCGCGCCATGCGCTCCTGATGCACCTCGTCATTGAAATAGGAACGGTTTGCAGACAGTCAGCATCATCGGGACGCGCTCATGCGAGGCGGTCCAGAGCGCGTCGACGCCCATGAGATTGTCGCCGGGCGAAGGTCACGTCGCGCCCCTCCGCGAACGCGCTGACCGTGAAGGCGAGTTGCTCGGAATTGAAGACCGCCGCGCGGTCGGGCCCGGTCGCCGCAGACAGCGTCCCGTGCTCGCTCGCCGGGATCATCGGGACTGCGGCGGACCAGCCTTGTTGCGCCGCGACGGCGTCCAGCAGCTGGCCGATGAAGCGATCGGGGTCGGCGGCGATCCCGACATCGACATCGGCCGGGCCGGCCTGCGCGACGAGGCCGAGCGACGCGCCGGTGGCTGGGTTGGTCAATCCGAGGCTGCCGCCGGCCAGCGGCTCGCGCCAGGCGCCGTCGATATAGAGCCAACGGTTGACCGGCAGGACGGACGTGGGCGAGGCGGCGGGATGGTGCGGAGCGGTTCCCGTCCCGGCTGTCATGGTGTTGCTCATCGCCTGCCTTCCGCCCGCTCCGACGGCCATGATGCGCGCTGGCGTCTGACCGTTCTAGACCTTGCCTTTTGGCTAAACGCTTCGAGCGCGCCGGTCTTCGGCGACTCCTTCGCGCGATGTATCATTTCGACTCGATCTGGTGATCCGTTCGCTGAAGGGCGCCAACCTCGACGTCTGAGCCGGCAAGCGCTGCCTCTCACCGACGGCGTGTACACGCGCGCGTGACCACGATCGCACTCCCATGACGGGCTGCGGCAGACGACATGTCATTCGGTGGAGCGCAGCCCCAGCCGCGCGATGACCGCGTTCCAGCGGGTCGCCTCGCTGTCCTGCAGCGCCTGGAGTTCGTCGGGGTCGGTGCCCAGCACCTCGCTGCCGACGCGATCGAGCCCGCCACGCGCGGCCGGGTCCGCCGCGAACGCCGTGCGAACGACCGCGGCGATCCGTCTTGCTGCCGAGTCGGGGAACCCGGCCGGCGCGATCAGGCCAGACCAGCCGAAGAACGGGGCCGTCGGCGCCTTGAGTTCGCTCAGGGTCGGGACATCGGGCAGCGTGCTCATGCGGGCCGCCCCCGTCTGCGCCACGCCGATCAGACGGCCGGCCGCCATGTGTTCGGCGGCGGCCGTCGCGACATTGAACATGAGCTGGCAGCGCCCGGCGGCGAGATCGAGGCTCGCCTGCGGAAAGCCGCGATAGGGAACGTGGACGATGTCGAGGCCGAGCGCGGCCTTCAGCTCTTCCATCGCGAGATGCGTCACCGTTCCCGGCCCGATCGAGGCGTATGACAGCCTGCCGGGATGCGCGCGGGCGTAGTCGATGATGTCGGCGAAGCGCGCGCCGGGGAAGCTCGCCGGATGAACCGTCAGCACGAAGGACGAACGGACGAGAAGGCTGATCGGCTGGAAGGCGGTCCGGGGATCATAGGAGAGGTTGGGGTTCATCGCTCTGGCGGTGGTCGTCGGTCCCCCGAGCACAAGCCCGAGCGTGTGCCCATCGCTCGCCCGCGCAACAGCGGCGGCGGCGGCGGTTCCTCCCGCTCCCGGCATGTTCTCGATCACGAAGGGCTGGCCGAAGGCGGCGGCGAGGTGCGGGGCGAGACCGCGCGCCATCGGGTCCGACGCCGAGCCGGCCGGCTGACCCAGCAGTATGCGCACAGTCTGGTTTGGCCAGTGGCCCTGCGCGAGCGAGACGCTACCCAGGGCCGGCATCGCGCAAAGCGACGCGAGCACACGGCGACGCGACATCAGGGCGACAGGCGGGCGGCGGCAGGATGCGGCTCCGGCGGAGGTAGGGGTCATGGCGCTCGTCCTCGGCGGGTTGCGATGCGGTCATCCTGTCACCGGCGCGATGCCGGCGTCCTGACAGGCTGCTGAAGCTGTGCTGAAATCGCGGCATGCCAGAGGCTCGGCCAGATCCAGTCGATGATGCGCTCGCCATGCCGCGCGCGATCGGCTTCGAGGGCTTCGTGCTTGAGCCGGGGCGCGGCCGGCTTCTCGGCCGCGATGGAGGCGAGGTCGCCCTCCGGCCCAAGGCTTTCGCGCTTCTGGTGGCGCTGGCCACGGCCCGGGGCCAGCCGCTGTCCAAGGCCGCATTGCTCGACCGGGTCTGGGGCAAAGTCAACGTCACGGAGGACAGTCTGTTCCAGGCCGTCAGGGATGCGCGGCGCGCGCTGGATGACGGCGAAGGCCGCCTGCTCAGGCACATCCCGCAGCGCGGTTACATTCTCGATTGTGAGGTCGGCCTCGACAATGGCGATGGGGCCGCGCCGCACAATGACATGGCGCAGCCAGGCAGCCGCCCTTCTCTCGCCGTGCTGCCGTTCCGCGTGCTGGGGCATACCGAGCGGCGCTATCTCGCAACGGGTCTCGTCGAGGAAATCTCGATTGCGCTATCGCGCTTCCGCTGGTTGACCGTCGTCGCCAGCGGCGCCCCCGACCATCGCTCGCGCCAGGACGCCGAGGACGTCGTCGCCATGGGACGCCTTCTCGGCGTCCGCTATCTCGTCTGCGGCTCCTTTGCCGATGAAGGCAATCGGCTGATCATCCGCTGCAGCCTGGTCGACGCGCAATCAGGGCGTCAGGTCTGGCAGGAGCGCTTTGGCGGCGAAGAAGCGGGTCTCGTCGATCTCTACGAGACGATGACGGCGGCCATTGCGGCTGCCATTGAGCCGCGCCTGCTGCGAGCCGAGATCGAGCGCGTGCTCCGAAAAGGCACCGGCAACCTCGATGCGTTCGATTGCTATTTGCGTGCGCTGCCGGGCTACTACTCCCGGACGCCGCACGGCACCAGCGAGGCGATCGGGTTTCTCGAAACCGCATTGCAGCGCGACCCTCACTTTGTTCTGGCGCGCGCTTTGCTGGCGCGTTGCATCGCCACCACCCTATGGCTCGGGGTCGAGCCCGATCATCGGGCCGCGAAGGCGCGATCTCTCGCTCTCGCGCGCGAGGCGCTTGCGGGCGACCGGTCGGACCCGCAGGTTCTGGCCCTGTGCGGCCACCTGCTCGCGATCATCGGCGGCGAACACGACGAGGGCGGCGCGTTGCTGGATCTGTCGCTGCGCCTCAACCCCAACGGCGCCGAAGCCTGGCGGCTGGGCGCCTGGGTGTCGGTCTGGGGTGGCGACATCGCTGTGTCGTTGAGCCGCGTCGAACAGGCGGAGCGGCTCGATCCGCTCTCGCCGCTGCAAGCCGATCTCCTCGCGGTCCGGGCGGCGGCGCTGTTTTACGCCGGCCGCCAAGACGAGGCGATCGTGGTGGCGCGCCGCTCTCTCGCGAGCGTTCCGGAGGCGACGACGCCGCGCCGCTATCTCACCGCCGCGCTCGCGGACATTGGCGACATCGAGGGCGCCCGGCGCGAACTCGCCGAACTCCTGCGCCTGCAGCCCAACAGTTCGATCCGTCGGACGACAGCCGGACACCCATTGCGCGATCAGACCATGCTGCGCCGCTACCTGGACGCGTTGCGGCGGGCCGGCATGCCGGAATAATGCCGGCTTTACCCTTGTCCGGACACCGCCTCCTCGTCCGTCTGTCGGCGGACAGGCATTTCGCGCTTGACCGGAGTGCATGCAGTTTGCCTAACTAGCGTATACAACGCCCGCATCGCCGCAGAGGGGGTCTCGCATGAACCGGATCGTCACGCTTCTGGCCGCCGTATCGGCGGCCGCGCTCGCCGCCACCGCCGGCGAGGCGAAGACGCTGCGCTGGTCGGCCAACACCGACATCGCCACGCTCGACCCCTACGCCCATACAGAGAGCTTCACCACGGCGATGCTGCACCACGTCTTCGACCCGCTGGTCAGGCGCGGCCGCACGATGCAGCTCGAGCCCGCGCTGGCGACGGGCTGGAAGGCGATCAAGCCCGATACCTGGCGTTTCGAGCTGCGCCGGGGCGTCAAGTTCCACAACGGCAACCCCTTCACGGCCGACGACGTGGTCGCCTCCGTGACGAGGCTGATCGACCCCGCGACGCGCGCCAAGGGCAATCTTTCAGCCGTGATCAAGGCGGAGAAGGTCGACGACTTCACCGTCGATCTCGTCACCAAGGGGCCCTATCCGCTCCTGCTGAACGACCTTGCCGGCATCTACATCATGGACAAGGAGTGGATGGAGGCCAACGGCGCGCTCAAGGCCGGCAACATCTCGACCGGCGCGACGACCGCCGCCTCGACGAGCGCCATCGGCACCGGCCCGTTCAAGCTCGAATCCTACAAGCCCGACGCCGGCACCAACATGGTGGTCAACGCCGACTGGTGGGACAAGCCCGAGCACAATGTGACCCGCATCGAGTTCAAGCCGATCAAGTCGGACGCCACCCGCGTCGCGGCGCTGCTCTCGGGCGAACTGGAGCTGATCGCGCCAGCTCCCTTGCAGGATCTGGCGCGGATCGGCGCGGCGTCTGGCTTTACGGTGATCGAGGAGCCGGCGCTGCGCCTGATCTTCCTCGGCCTCAACCACCGCCCCGAACTGCTGGCGATGCCGGGCCAGAAGAATCCGATGCTTGATCTCAAGGTGCGCCAGGCGCTCTGGCACGCAATCGATCTCGACGCCATCCAGAAGCGGGTGATGCGGGCCAAGTCGCGCAACACCGGCACGCTGGTCGCCCCGCCGGTTCCGGGGTATGCGCAGGCCAATGACGCGCTTCTCGGCTACGACCCGGAAAAGGCGAAGAAGCTGCTGGCCGAAGCCGGCTTCCCCAATGGCTTCAAGACCGGGCTCGCCTGCCCCAACGACCGCTACATCAACGACGAGCAGACCTGCGTCGCGATCGCCGCGATGTGGACGCGCATCGGCGTGCAAACCGAGCTCAAGACCGAGTCGCGTGCGACCTATTTCCCCCGGATCGACAAGGGCGAGGTCGACGCCTTCATGCTCGGCTGGGCCACTTTGCCGCCGATGGACGGGTTCAGCGTGCTTTCGGCGCTGCTGACCGAGCCGAAGGAGGCCTATGGCGGCTCCAACCGCATGGGTTACGTCAACGCCCGCATCGAGGAGCTGACGCGGCTCGCGGCTGTCGAACTCGACGAGGCCAAGCGCCGCGCCATGCTGGTCGAGGCGCTGAAGATCGCCAGGGACACGGTCGCCTATATCCCGCTGCATCAGCAGCCCGTCGCCTGGGCCGCCAGGAGCGGCGTCGAGGTCCCGCAATTCCCCGACGAATATGTGCGGCTCTGGTTCGCGCAGGTGAAGTGAGCGCGCCCGCAAGCCGGAGTCGGCGATGCTGAGATTCCTCATCGCCCGGCTCGGCCAGGCGGCGCTGGTGATGCTCGCCGTCGCGGCAGTCTCGTTCCTGATGTTCCGCTTCGTCGGCGACCCCGTCGCCGGCATGGTGCGCGAGGACGCCAGCGTCCAGGAGAAGGCGGAGCTCAGGCAGGCGCTCGGTCTCGACCAGCCGGTCGTCGTCCAGTTCGGGCGCTTTCTCGGCCGCACGCTCAAGGGCGATTTCGGGGTGAGCTACCGCAACCAGCGCCCGGTCGCGGCGCTGATCGCCGAACGCCTGCCGGCGACGCTGGAACTCGTGCTGATGGCGACGCTGCTCTCGCTGGCGCTCGGCATCCCGCTCGGCGTGCTCTGTGCGCTCAAACCCGATGGCATCGCCGCGCGGCTCGTCCAGGCGGTGTCGCTGATCGGCATCTCGACGCCGACCTTCGTCACCGGCATCGTCCTGATCCTCATCTTCGCGGTGACGCTCGGGCTGCTGCCCTCCTTCGGACGCGGGCAGACCGTGCAGCTTGGCCCGTGGTCGACCGGGTTCCTGACCTTGAGCGGGCTGAAGGCGCTGGTCCTGCCCTCGATCACGCTGGCGCTCTACCAGCTCACTTTGATCATGCGGCTGGTGCGCTCGGAACTCATCGACGTGCTCTCGAGCGACTATATCCGCTTCGCCCGGGCGCGCGGCCTCTCGCTGCGCCGCATCCACTTCAAGCTCGCTTTGCGCAACGCGCTGATGCCGGTGATCACCGTCACGGGGCTGCAGATCGGCTCGCTGATCGCCTTCGCCATCGTCACCGAGACGGTGTTCCAGTGGCCCGGCATGGGGCTGCTCTTCATTCAGGCGGTCAGCTTCTCCGACGTGCCGGTGATGGCGGCCTACCTCCTCTTCGTCGGTTTGCTCTTCGTGCTGATCAATACGGTGGTCGATCTGCTCTATGCGGTGGTCGATCCGCGCCTGCGCGTGAAGGCGAGTTGATGGCGTCGCTTTCCCGCAGCTTGCGTCGCGTGCCGCTCTCGGTCTGGCTCGCCGGGCTGCTGGCGCTCGCCATCATCGCGGCCGCCGCGCTCGCACCGCTGATCGCGCCCTTCAACCCGACCGATTTGACCAGCTTCAACCTGATCGACGCAGAACTGCCGCCGCGGTTCTCGGCCGAGGGCGATCCGCGCTTCCTGCTCGGCACCGACAATCAGGGCCGCGATCTGCTCTCTGCCATGCTCTACGGCGCGCGCGTCTCGATCCTGATCGGCGGCGGCGCGGTCGCCGTCGCGGCCGTGGTGGGCGTGACCCTGGGCCTCCTCGCCGGCTATCTCGGCGGCTGGGTCGACGCCGTCATCATGCGCATCGGCGACATCATCCTGAGCTTCCCGACGATCCTGCTGGCGCTGCTCGTCGCCGGCGTGGCGCGCATGCTGTTCCCGGCCGCGAGTTCCGCCGAATGGGCGCCGGTCATCCTCGTCGGCGCGATCGCGATCCATGAGTGGGTGCAGTACGCCCGCACGGTCAGGGCCGCGACCATGGTCGAGAGCGCGCGCGACTATGTCCGCGCGGTCAAGGTCATCGGCCTGCCCTCGCGCCAGATCATGCTGCGCCACATCCTCCCCAACGTGATGGGGCCGGTGCTGGTGATCGCTACGATCAACCTCGCAGCCGCCGTGCTGACCGAGGCGACGCTCTCCTTCCTCGGCGTCGGCATGCCGCCGACCTACCCGTCGCTGGGCACGCTGATCCGCATCGGCAACGAATTCGTCTTCTCCGGCGTCTGGTGGATCGCGCTGTTCCCGGCGCTGCTGCTGGTGCTGCTCGTGCTCGGCGTCAACATCGTCGGCGACTGGCTGCGCGACCTGTTCAATCCGAAGCTGAGGGGGCGCGGATGAGCGGCGCCGCCCCCATTCTCGCGATCGACAAACTGCGCATCGAATATCCACTGGCGGATGGCGGCACGCTCGTCGCGGTCGAGGGCGCGACGCTGACGATCGCGCCCGGCGAAATCCATGCGCTGGTCGGCGAATCCGGCGCTGGCAAGACCACGATCGGCAATGCCGTGCTCGGACTTCTGGAAAGGCCGGGCCGCATCGCATCGGGCGCGATCGCGCTCGACGGAAAACCCTTCGATCCGACAAAGCCCGGAGACATCCGTCTCGGGCGCGATATCGGCGCGGTCTTCCAGGACCCGATGACGAGCCTGAATCCTCTCTTCACCATCGAGAACCAGATCGTCGAGACCCTGCGCGCCCATCTGCCGCTCGATCGCAGGGCGGCGCGCGCCCGGGCGCTTGAGCTGCTCGGGGCGGTCGGCATCCCCGAGCCGGAGCGCAGGCTGTCCGCCTATCCGCACCAGCTTTCGGGCGGGCAGCGCCAGCGCGTCGTCATCGCCTGCGCGCTCGCCTGCGAGCCGCGTTTGCTCGTCGCCGACGAGCCGACGACGGCGCTCGACGTCTCGATCCAGGCCCAGATCCTCGACCTGCTGCGCGGGCTCGCCGATAGTCGCGGCATCGGCATCCTGCTCGTCACCCACAACATGGGCGTCGTCGCGCAGATCGCCGACACGGTCACGATCATGCATCGCGGCCATGTCGTCGAGAGCGGACCGGTGGCGCAAGTGCTGCGGCAGCCGAAGGCCGACTATGCAAAGGCGCTCATCGGCGCGGTGCCGCGCATCGACATCAGGCTCGACCGCTTCCCGATGCTCGACGGCGTCAATCAGGGCAATGCCGAGACCGCCCGCGCCGAACTGCGCCGTCGCGCATGGACGCAAGAGATCGCGGCCCCTGCCGCTGATGCCGTACCGCTGCTTTCGGTAAAAAGCCTCGTCGTCGACTACGGGGCAGGCTTCCTCTCCGCGCGCGGCTCTCGCACCTTTCGCGCCGTCGACAGCGTCAGCTTCGAGATCCGGCCCGGCGAGGTTTTTGGCCTCGTCGGCGAAAGCGGCTGCGGCAAGACCACGATCGCAAATGTTGTCGCCGGCCTGCGCAGGCCGACCAGCGGCACCATCCGTTTCGACGGCAAGGTGATCGCCGGTGAGGCCGCCGCGCCACGCCTCGGCAAGGCCCGCCGCGCCATCCAGATGATCTTTCAGGATCCGTATTCCTCGCTGAACGCGCGCATGCGGGTCGGGCGCATCCTGGCCGAGCCGATCCTGTTCTACGAGCTGGCGCGCACCCGCGCCGAGGCGGCGGCCGATGTCGACCTGCTGGTTCAGGCGGTGGGGCTCCCGCCGGAGACCGCGCAGCGCTTCCCGCACGCCTTTTCCGGCGGCCAGCGCCAGCGGCTCTCGATCGCACGCGCGCTCGGCGCAAGACCGCGCCTGATCGTCTGCGACGAGCCGACCTCCTCGCTCGATGTCTCGGTGCAGGCGCAAATCCTCAACCTGCTCAAGGATCTGCGCGACGCGACCGGGCTGACGCTCCTGCTGATCAGCCACGATCTCGCGGTGATCCGCCAGATGTGCGACCGCGTCGCGGTGATGCGCGCCGGAAAAATCGTCGATATGGCGGAGTCCGAGGCGCTCTTCGCGGCCCCGAAAGCCGACTACACCCGCCAGCTTCTCTCGCTCGTGCCGACGCTCGAGCGCATCCGCGGCGAGGCCCTCTAAAGCCCGCCCATTAGCCTTAAGCCGGAGCCTGCCCCATGACCGATATCCTGATCCAGCACGGCGTCGTCGTGACGATGGACAAGACCCGCCGCGTGATCGAGGATGGCGCTGTCGCGATCATCGGCGACCGCATCGTCGCCGTCGGCACCACGGCCGAACTCGCGGCCAGTCATGGCAATGCTGCGACCATCATCGACGCGGCCGGCAAGATCGTGATGCCCGGCCTGATCGACGCTCACACCCATGCTGGCCACGGGCTGATCAAGACCATGGGCGGCGGCCGCAGCGACGAGTGGTACGAGGTCTGCCACAGGGTCTACACCGTCGCCTCGACGCCGGAATGGTGGCGCGCCGAGGCGCAGCTCGCGGCGCTGGAGCGGCTGCGCTTCGGCGTCACCACCGCGGTCGCGCTGCTCGGCGGCGGCGACACGATCATGCGCTGCGACGAGCCCATCTATGGCGAGGCGCATCTCGACGGCGTCGCGGAGGTCGGCACGCGCTCGGTGCTGGCGGTCGGCGCGACGCGCCCGCCTTTTCCGCGGACTTATGCCCGCTTCGAAAACGGCAAGGCGACCGAGCACGCCACCACTTTCGAGGATATGTTCGAGACCTGCCGCAAGCTGGTCGAAACCCGCCACGGCGCGCTCGGCCAGCGGCTCAACATCGCCCTGATCACGCCGACACTGCGGGCCGAGCACGAGGCTTCCCTCAGCGCCTCGGATCTCGCCGACGCCCGCGCGCAGGGCCGCCGCATGTCCGACTTCGCGAAGGAAGCCGGCCTCGTCTTCACGCAGGACGGGCACACCAGGGGCAGCGTCGCCTACGCCAACGCACTCGGCGTGCTCGGCCCCCATGCGCTGCTTTCGCATTCGACCGCGCTGACCGACGAGGAGATCGCCATGGTCGCCGACACGGGCACCAATATCGTCCATAATCCGAGCGCCGTTGCCTCGATCCTGGCGCGGTGCCCCGTGACGGAGCTGCTGGAGGCCGGCGCCAATGTCTGCCTCGGCTCGGACGCGACCGCGCCGGACCGTTCCGGCGACATGTTCCGCCACATGCAGCAATGCATGCATTACCACCGCACCTTCCACCACGACCCGAGCTGGCTGCCGCCTGGGCGCGTCCTGGAAATGTGTACTGTCGATGCGGCCCGCGCGCTGGGTCTATCGAAGGAAATCGGATCTTTGGAGGTCGGCAAGAAGGCCGATGTCGTGCTGCTCGACTGGCGCAGGCCGCATCTCTACCCGGCGAACATGCCGCTGTTCCGGCTGGTCTATTTCGCCAATGGCAACGATGTCGACACCGTCGTCGTCGACGGCCGCATCGCGCTCAACGGCCGCAAGGCGATGTTCGTGAACGAGGATGCGGTCCTCGACAACGCCCAGGCCCAGACCGAGTGGATGCTCGACTATTGCGGCTACCGGCCTCTGCTGGAGACGCCGGCGAGCTTCTGGGGGCAGGTCCGCGCCATGGACCAGGTCGAGGCGCGCAGCCTGTCGGGGCTGAAGAAGAACTGATGGCGCGAAGGTCCGCCCAGCCACTCCGGCGTCAGGGCGCAGGCCGCAGCGGCACGCCGTCGCGCGCGACGATGCGGCCGCGCTTGATCACGCGGCGCAGCGGCGAGCGATTGACCACGGCTTCGGCCAGCGTCTCGCCCGGCAGGATCAGCAGGTCGGCAGTGCAGCCTTCGGCGAGGCCGTAGCCGGCGACCTCCATCAACTTGGCGCCCTCAACCGTGCAGACGTCGAGCGCCAGCCTGATCTCGTCGTCGCGGCGTAGATTGTTGCGCAAGCCCACCAGCATCGCGCGCTCCAGCATGTCGCCATTGCCATAGGGGTTCCAGGTGTCGCGGATGCCGTCGGAGCCCGCCGCGATGCGGATGCCGGCCGCGAGCAGCCGCTTCACCGCCGGAACCGGGCGGCTCGCCGGCGCGGTGGTGACGATGGCGATGTCGAGCGCGGCGATCTCGTCGATCAGCGGATCGACGAGAGCCGCATCGGGCGCGCCGAGGCAAAACGCGTGGCTGACCGCGACCTTGCCCTGCATGCCGAGCGCGCGTGTCCGTTCGATGATCAGGTCGAGCGAGAACGCGCCCATCTCGCCGGGCTCATGCAGATGGATGTCGAGCGGCTTTCCGTAGCGCTGGCAAAGCCCGAAGATCGCGTCGAGATGGCCCTTGGGATCGCGGTCGATGGCGCAGGGATCGAGCCCGCCGACGACCTCGCAGCCGGCCTTCATCGCCACATCCATCAGTTCCAGCGTGCCCGGCCGGCACAGCAGGCCGGACTGCGGGAAGGCGACGAGTTCGATATCGACGATGTCCCGCCAGGCGTCGCGCGTCGCCATCACGCCTTCGATACCCCAGAGCCCGTGCTCGGTGTCGACATCGACATGGCTGCGGATATGGGTCGCGCCGAAGACGGAGGCCTGCACGGCCTGACGCGCCGACTGGCGCGCGGGTTCGATGTCGAGCCGCTTCTTGTTCATCCGCTCGTTGTCGATCTTGTCGAGCAGCTTCGGGCCGACCTCGTTCACATACCAGGGCATCCCCAGCATGGTCTTGTCGAGATGCGTGTGAGCCTCGACCAGCCCCGGCAGGACGATCTCGGCCCGGCCCTCCTCGACCGCGGCACCGGCAGGCGGCGCGATGCCCTGCCCCATCCGCACGATCCTGCCGCCTTCGATGAGGATATCGATCGCCGGCCTGCCATAGGGGCGAACATCGCGCAACAGCAGGGAGCCCGACATCAGATCCAGATCCTCTCCCATGCTGCGGCCTCGCCGACAGGCCTGTGCCGTCGTGACGGCGACTCGCCGCACGTAGCCCCAATTGCATGCAATACGATACCGCCATTGCATGCAATAAAATCCGGCGAGCAGGGTCCGGCCGTCCGGCGTCAAGCCCCGCCGCGCCCTCTCCAGCACGAACCGGGCCATCATCGCCTGGCGTTGGGGTCGACCTGGTTTTGTGGAAATCCTTGAAGTCATGGTCCGGAGCGCGCGACTGCTCCCGAGACCGACGACCCGCGACGCCCCGCCGGACTTGCCGAGACAAAAACGTCGGCTTCAGTTGAGGTGGCTGGCTGACGACGCAGTCGGCGACGAACCGGTCTGAGCTCGCGTTCGCTGCTTTGCAGGGAAAATACAGGGAATCTGGCAGAATTTTCGGTTAAACTAACTTCATCCTGTGCTTGTAGCTCAGCAGATTCAAAGGCTTACGAGCAAATTCCCTGTTTCGCGGAACAGGGAAGCCAAGTGGCAGGATCAAGGACTGGAAGTTCTCTCATCAGCGAAACGGCCTCCGGGAAACCCGGCGCGGTTCAGATCGTGCTGAAGCCGCGTTCGTATCGCCCAGATGTGACGCGGCTTCAGCGGAGGCTTGGGACCAATCAGGCGTCCCGTGTTCCAGGCGGGACGTTGAGTGACGTTATGCTGCTGAATGGGCATCGTGCATCCTCCATAAGAGGCCGCATCCAGCCGCATTATACCACTGCGGAATAGGCTCCGGCGCGTCAGAGTTCTGATCATGCAACGCATTGTCCGCTCGGAGTTCGAGCCCTTCTAGACCATAGCGCGGTTCACGGGCGGCTAATCAGAACTCCGACCAACCGGTATCTCCATGACGGGCGTTTGCGATCCGCTTCGCGGGCGGGGCAAGGGTATTGGCAGCTGGTTTCGGCCGGCCCGCGAAGGCCGCTCTGGCCAGTTTCTGCAGCCGGATGGGCTCAGAAGCCTGCATATCCCTTGGCGCTGCATCGAGACGTCCCGATACTGCCGATCCGCTCTGTGTCCGGAAGCTTGCAACGAGAGCGTTCAACTGTGCGATGCGGTCTGTCAGCGACGCCGCTGATGCCGCGCTCTCCTCGGCCAAAGCGGCGTTGGCCTGCGTCATTTCATCGAGATGGGCGACGGCTTGGCTCATTTCGTCGATGCCGTTTGCCTGCTCGCCGGACGCAGCCGAGATATCGGCGATCGTGGTCGCGACCTTTTGCGACGCTGCGAGGATGCTGCCAAGCGATGTTCCGGCCGCGCGTACCAGCTTTACACCCTCGCCGACTTCGGTGTTGGACGACGAAATGAGCGCCGAAATGTCCTTTGCAGCGGCAGCCGAACGTTGAGCGAGCGTGCGCACCTCCGACGCAACCACGGCAAAACCCTTGCCGGCATCGCCGGCGCGGGCGGCTTCCACCGCTGCGTTCAGCGCTAGCAGGTTCGTCTGGAAAGCGATGTCGTCAATGACGCGAATGATGTCGGAAATCTTCTTCGAGGTGCCCTCGATGCGCGCCATCGCCTCGACCGCCTTCCCGGCGATCGCACCACCAGCCTGGGCCGCGCCCATCGCCTCGGTGGCGATCGCCGCTGCCTGCTGGCAAGCCTGCGCGGAAGCCTTCACCGACGCGGCCAACTCCTCGGTCGTCGCGGCGGTCTCCTCCAGCGAAGACGCCTGGTCCTCGGTGCGTTTGGACAGGTCGTCGGCGCCAATATTGATCTCACGCGCCGCCAGCCCGACATCGGACGACGTCTGCTGGATGGTCCGCACGGTCGAGGCGAGGTGCTCCACGGTAGCGTTGATGCTGGCCTTCAGGGAGCCAAGAACGCCGTAATACTCGCCCTGCACCGAACGTGTCAGATCAGCGCCTGCCACCGCGTCCATGACCTCTGCAAACTCGCCCGTCGCCTTTTCGACGAGCGCTGAAACATTGTTGAGGCCGACGGCGATTTCGCGGACGAAGCCATCCTTGTTGTCGACCGGAAGCCGGGCTGAAAAATCCCCGTTCTGGGCTGCCGCGACGACGGCCGCGACCTCGGCTTCGCCAAGCAACTCGGCGGTCACATTGCGCCAGACAAGCGTATGGCCGATCTTCGATCCGTCTGCGGCGTAAATATACGCCATATCGACCAGGATCGTCTCATCCGCGATGTCGTAGCGAACCTTGCGGACCTCGCCATTGTCGACGAGCAGCTTCCGCGACAGGTTCGGGTTGGCGCGATAGTAATCGAGATGCTGGCCGATCATTTTCTCGACCGCGAAGTCGTGCCGGACGGCCCGGAATGTCGGTTCGAGCCGCATCAGCATCTCGACCAGCGAAGCGCTGAGGAAGGTGATGTTTTCCTCGGGGTCGGTAATCATCAGCATCGTCGGCGACTGGTTCATCGCGGCAATGGTCAGTGCGGTGCGCTCGGCCTCGCTCTTGCCGCGATCCAGCGCACGGGCGATCTCGCCGATCTCGTTGGACAGGTGCAGATGCGGCACATTCTCGGAGAAATCGTTCTGCTGGAACCTGCGCATCGTCCTGATGAGGTCGGTGATCGGAGCGCGAATGGTGCGAACGAAGGCGAGCGCGATGCCGACCGCGATCAGGATCCCCAGCAGCGCCAGGGTGAAATCCTGAAGCGCCTTCGCTTTCATGCCGCTAATCCGCAGATCGAGCAGGCGCACGAGGTCGCTCTGGACCGCTTGCCAAAGCGCGTCAGCGCTTGTGGCGAAAACAGCTTCGGCTGAATCGAAATCGGCCGGCTTCGACGAGTTGCGGCCACCGTTGACGAGGACTTTCCGAAGCGTGGAGGCGAGCCCGGACAGACGATCGGACGCCGCGTTGAAGGCCGCGAGTTGCGCTCCAAGCGACGCTCCAAGATCCGCACGGCTGTCCTGCGCCGACTTGATCGACGACCGCAAAGCCGCGAGCGCCAGTTCGAATCGCGTCGCCGCCTGAACGAAGGCTTCGTATTCCGCCATCGACGCGTCGCGCCCGGCGCCAGTGTAGACTTGGTACGTTTCCTCGAACTGCGCGCGAGCGACAGCCAGTTCCGGAAAACGAACCGTCGCCGCGTCCATCAGATAAAAGCTGGTCACCTCGGGGTCGAGCGTCAGGTTCGAGCCGTCCGCCACCTTCTGGATCGCGGCCTGCCCCGCCTCCCCTGCTCGCGCGCGGTTCTTCGGATCGGCTAGCGCGCGCCTGAAATCCTCGACCGTGCCGGCGGCCCCAAATCGCGCGGACGCATCCTCGGCGCGTTTCACCGCAGCAACCGCTGCGTCGCTGACAGGGGCATCCGGGCGTGAGGCGTCCACAAGTCCCGTCCAAAGATCCTTGATGACGACAGCGCCATCCCGTTCGAGCGCGGAGAAGGACACGTCTTTCCTGACAGCGACCGCGATGAGGTAGGTCAGGTGGCCGATCGGGAGCATCAGAAGCGCCATGATCGCGGCGATCTTGGCGCCCACGGTGAAGGAGGTGATGCGAGAAAGGAGCATCGACATGCGGGCTGGTCCTTGGCGGGAATGTCACGCCAACTTGACAGTCAGGTCTTAAAATAAAATTGATTCATCTATCGCTGATTCGATGAATTGCCAAAAAGCAAGTCATTGAGAGTCTATCCAACCTTTGCGCGTGCGGCGTGACCTCTGCACGTATTCTGTCGGGCGAAGTGAGATGTTGCATGAGATTATGGGGTCAGGCGTGTGGCGAAAACTCGTCGATGACCACCCAACGACGCCAGTTGCGATCTCGACCGTCGGTATCTTCGACTCCCGCTACGTTTTCGCCAATCAACCCTATCTCGATCTCGTCGGGACAAGCTGGCCTGAACTGGGCAACCAGAACCTCGTCGGGCCGGGTGCAGCGATCAGCAGCGCCGACCGTGACCGAAGGCTCTTCCTGCTCGATACGGCTGGCAGCTACCGAAACGAACCGGCGTTAATCCGGCACAGCTCCGGGCACGACATCGAGGTTCTGATCACCGCCTGGCGCTTCAAGGCCGGGGAATCGCCGCTCGATCTCGAACTGTTCAGCACCGTCAGTGCGCACGAAACGGCGCGGCCGACGATCTATCCGGCGAGCGGCGCTGTGAAGGCACGGCTTCTTCCCGATATCGCTGTCGGCCTGACGGCGATGGACCCGACGGCGCGGCGCGCGCTGATGCTTCGCATGCTCATGGCCGTGTCGGAAGGCGCCATCCTTCTGGGCATGATGATGAAGCCCCAAATGCCGGCCGCCCGCTACGGTCTGCGGCTGCGCAAACGCCTGCAGCGGCACATCGTCGAGACGCCATCGACGTCCGCTCGGATCAGCCTCGATTTCGAGGGCTATGACGATGACCAGATCGAGGCCGCCCTGCTCGAAACTGCAGGCGAAATCTGGGCCTTGCTGCGCTTCTCCCGAAATCCGGAAGCATCCATGATGCTTAAATCGCTGGTGGAGCCTTACACCGCGCCGCCCGACATCATCCGAGGCAAGACCTGACCTTGGCGTCCGATGAGAGAGCGTTCGCCTGAACCGTGAACCGGATGACGCTACTTAGCCGCGTCGAGCACGGCCGGAGCTCCGCAAGCGCGGCATAACCCGATTGATATAGATCAATCCTCTTCTTCCAACCTCGTTAACTGAAACGGCGCATTTTCGGCTCATGGCGCGTCGCCAGACTTGACCGGGAGAATGCACATGTCGTCCGCGGATGACCTTGGAAAGCGGCTGGAGTTCATGCGCTTCGGGCCGAAGGCAATGCAGAGCCTTCGCGACGCGGAAGCCGCGATCGTCGCGGCCCTGCCTGACGCGCTCGACGCCTTCTATGGCCAGATCAGCGCCTTTCCAGAGACCAAGGCGTTCTTCAAGACGCCCGACCATGTCAAGAGCGCCAAGTCGCGCCAGAGTTCCCACTGGGACCGCCTGGCCAAGGGCCAGTTCGATCAGGGCTATGTCGACGCGGTGACGAAGGTCGGGAAGATTCATGCGCGCATCGGCCTGGAACCGCGCTGGTGTATCGGCGGTTATGCGCTCCTCCTCGAGAAGCTGATCGCGAACGTGCTCGCCGCGCGCTGGCCGAAGGGCCGCTTCGGCGGCGCGATCCCCGGCGCCGCCGAGCGCGGCGCTGAACTCGGCGCCATCATAAAGGCGGCCCTGATCGACATGGACTACTCCATTTCGGTCTATCTCGAAGCCTCGGAGGCGGCCAGGCTCGAAACCGAGGCGCATGCGCGCCGTGTCGAGGAAGCCCAGGCAGCGGAGCGCGAGAAGGCCGTCAGTCAGGTCAGCGCCGGCATGAACGCGCTCGCCAAAGGCGACCTGACCTACCGCATGCCGGCGGATATCCCTGCCGAATACGCCAAGATCCGCGACGACTTTAACCAGGCCATGGAGCGGCTCGAAGGGATGGTGTCGACGATCAAGGCGACATCGGATTCGATTGCGCAGTCGTCGCAGGAGATCAATTCCGGCGCCGAGGACCTCTCTCTGAGAACCGAGCAGCAGGCCGCTGCGCTCGAGGAAACGGCCGCGACGACAGAGCAACTCGCGGCCTCGGTCAAGACGTCGGCCCACGCCTCGCGCCAGTCGGCCGCGCTGGCCGACGAGGCGACGAACGTCGCCGATACCGGCGGCGTCATCATCCAGGACGCCATCGCGGCCATGTCCCGCATCGAGGAGGGATCGAAGAAGATTTCCGAGATCACCACGGTCATCGACGGCATCGCGTTCCAGACCAATCTTCTGGCGCTCAATGCAGCCGTCGAGGCCGCCCGGGCCGGCGATGCCGGGCGGGGTTTCGCGGTGGTCGCGGCGGAGGTCCGCGCGCTCGCGCAGCGATCCGCCGATGCCGCCAAGGACATCACCGCGCTGATCACCTCGTCCGATGTCGAGGTGACGGAAGGCGTGAAGCTCGTGAAGCTCGCCGGCGACACGCTTCAGAAGATCGTGGCGGCAGCCGGCCGCGTCTCGGCGACCGTCGGCGAAATCTCCTCGGCTTCGGGTGAGCAGGCAAGCGGCATCGACGAGATGAGCCAGACGGTCAGCCACATGGACGGCATCACCCAGCAGAACGCGGCGCTGGCCGAACAGAGCGCCGCCTCGGCGCGCGTCCTTCTCACCCAGATCGAGAAGCTGAACCATCTGGTTTCCGCGTTCCGGACCCACCAGAGCGGCGCGATCCCGCAAGCTGTGGCTCCGCGTCGCGCGGTGGCGGCCTGACGCCGGAGGCTGGCGCGTTGCGAAGCCGGAGTTGATCCATCGCAACGTCGTCAGCGTCACGGCGGCCTAAAAGCTCAATCGAGCCAATCTTCAGGAGCGCAACGGTGAAGCCGGACCTTGCGAAGCCGCTGCGGAGCCTGCCTGCAGACATGCAGGTCATGTTCGAGACACGCTACATGGTCGCGCTGGCGCATGGCGTGCACATGCTCTCGTACTGCCTGCCCGGAAGCGGCCCACTCCGGCGCATCTCGATCATGGTCGCCGAAATCACCCGATGTGCGCCAGAGGCGAGCTACAGCCCGGGCGACTTCGAACGACTCGGCAAAGAGGCGCAGCCTGATCCGGAGGCCGGCGTCAAACTCCAGGCGACGATCGACCTGATCTGGCGCTCGGCGGCCTTCCAGGGCGAGCCTGTCCGAGCGGCACTCGTCGACCTCGTTTCCGGTTTCACGGAGCAGCACCCGCTGGTCGTCTGACGCTCGGGCCGAAGCCGGCGGGTCTTCAGCCCATAACAGCAGGGGAGTGTCGCTATGACCTACAAGAGCATTCTCGTCCATGTCGATTCGACCGACGACATGCTGGTGAGGGCAGCGGTGGCGAGCGAACTTGCCTGCACCTTCGATGCGTCGATCGTCGGCTCGGTCGGCGGCCTGGTGCCACCGCCGATTTTCGGAGACGCGTCGGGCGTGGTCCTCGCCTCCCTGGCTGAAGCGGAGCATGAGCGCGTCGTGGCGGAGCTGGCTCGCGCGAGCAAACGGTTTCGCGCGGCGGTTGCATCCACCGAGGCCGCGGAAAGCCGCGTCGCGATACGCGAGCCGACCGCGCATCTCCTGGCACAGACCTGCATCTGCGACCTGATCGTCGCGACCAGACCCCATGAAACCGATGTCCCCGATCCGGTGATGGCGATCTCACTGGGCGATGTGATCATGGCGGCCGGCCGCCCTGTGCTGTGCCTGCCGCCAGGCCCGGCTCGTCGCGACTTCCGGAACGTGGTGATCGCCTGGAAGAACGCCCAAGAAGCGCGGAGGGCGGTGACCGATGCGCTTCCCTTCCTGACACGGGCTGAGCAAGTCGCTGTCGCCTGCATCGACGAGACGCCCGAGGATGCGCTTGACGAGGTCGTTCAGCATCTGGCCCGTCATGGGGCTGCGGTGCGTGCGATCAGGCGCAGGAGCGCCAACGAGACCGTCGTCGAGGCCTTGCTCGACATCGCCGACGAGGTCGAGGCGGGACTGATCGTTGCAGGCGCGTACGGACATTCGCGCCTGCGCGAATGGATGTTCGGCGGCGTCACGCGCGATCTGCTGAGGACGTCCACCCTGCCGTTCCTGGTCTCCCACTGATAGGAAATAGGCGCGGGCCACAGGATCGGGCCACAGCGAGCCGTCTCAGAGCGCTGCTGAATGGCGGCCGGACGCGAGGCCGGCGCGAGCATCGAAGGCCGAACAGACGATCCGCGCCAGATTATGGCCTGCCGCCGGAATGCTGATCACCGCGCCGTCGCAATGCGCCAGCCCATCCGCGACGATCGGCATCAGGCGGCCAAGGTCGGTGTCCAGCTCGGCCAGCGGCAGGCGGTGGTGTTCGCATAGAGCCTCGAGATCGACCCTGAAATCGCACATCAGGCGATCGATGACATCCGCGCGCAGCCGGTCTGCCGCCGTAAAGCTGATGCCGCGCGCCGTAGGGAGATCGCCGCGCAGGACTGCCTCCCTGTAGTCGGCGACGGCGGATGCATTTTGAGCATAACCCTGCGGGCAGCGCGAGATCGCCGACGCGCCCAGTCCGATCAGCGCGCCGGCATCGTCGGCGGTATAGCCTTGGAAGTTGCGCCTGACTCTGCCTTGTGCCGCCTTGAGCGCCAGTTCGTCGTCGGGTTTGGCGAAGTGGTCGAGACCGATGCGGACATAGCCGGCAGCGGATATCCGTTGCGTGGCCGCCTCGAACTGCTCTGCGCGCTGCGCGCTGTCGGGCAACGCAGCTTCGGGAAGGAGCGCCTGATGGCGCTTCATCCAGGGCACATGGGCGTAGCCGAACAGAGCAATCCTGTCGGGGTCGAGCGAGAGCGCTTGATGCACCGTCTCCAGCACGTTCGCCACGGTCTGATGCGGCAGCCCATACATTAGATCGAGATTGACGCCCGCGACGCCCGCGAAACGAAACCAGTCGACGACGCGGGCCGTGAGTTCGAAGGACTGGCGTCGGCGGATGGTCTGCTGAACCAGCGGATCGAAACTCTGGATGCCGATGCTGACGCGGTTGATCCCGGCCTGGGCGAGAGCGCCGACATAGGCCGGCGAGACGGAGCGCGGATCGACCTCGACGGCGCGCTCGGCGTCCTCGTCGAACGCGAACGTCGCGCCGAGAGCGGCCATGACGCGCCCGAACTCCGAGGGATCGAGGATCGTCGGACTGCCTCCGCCGAAATGGAGATGACTGACGCGCCTGCGCGCACCCAACGCCCGATCGACCAGCCTCAACTCGCGCAGCAGCAGATCGAGATAAGCCGATATGGGCTCATGCTTGCGCGTCACGGTCATCTGGCAGCCGCAGTAGAGGCACAGCTCTGCGCAGAACGGGACGTGGACATAAACCGAGACCGGCTCGACAGGGTCTAGCGCCGCAAGCCATGAGCGGTAGAGCGCGGGGCCGACCTCGCTGCCGAAGTGAGGGGCGGTCGGATAGCTGGTGTAGCGCGGCACATGGCGTGCGGCGTGGAGCGTGCTGGGCTGGGTCATGGACTCATCATGGCGAACGCCGCAGGCGTGCGCCTTGATCTGCCGCAAATCTCAACCATCCACCGGAGGGGCCACGCGCTGCCGGGCGCTCCCGCGCATCAGCACGCGATCGACGGTGAAACCGCGTTGCTCCATGACGTGACGGTCGAGACTCCAGATGTCTGACGGCTGCATCTCGATCGCGATCGAAGGCAATGCCAGTTCGAGAGCCAGATCATCCGCGAAGCGCATGAGTGACTTGACCAGAACGGTTCCCGGAAGCCGCATCGCCGCGATTTCGGTGACCTGCAGCGTTGCGCCGCGGCCGAGCGCGCTCGCGATCCGAAACGTGAAAAGCGCATGGATGCAGCGTCGGTTGTCCTTCAAGGCGACGATGCCGCTGTCCTTGCGCCGTGCATGGATCGTGGTGCGCAGGAAGCGCCTCCACTCATCGGCGCCAACGGCCGGGTGCGACATCACCACGAGGCTGTGCGCGCGCCGGGCCTGCGCCAGCGTGACCCGCACGGCATCGAACATCATGTCGTTCACTGTCGTGAAGCTCCCGGTAACCCGGCGGCAACCTGACCCACACCGACTCTCGCACGCATTGATCTGAATCAAATCCGTCGGCTCACTGCGGTTGCAAGGCTTCAACCGCGCATGAGAACGTAGTATCGATTCGAGCCTGATAGCGGGGGCGCGATCGTGGATTGCCAATCGCCGGCCTGTGGCGTCGATCATCGACAGGCGAGCAGTTGTCTGGCGTGCAAGGTTCGCCTTGCCAGCGTCTGCGCCTCGTTGTCGGTCGACGAGCTCGAATTGCTCGAAGCCATGGCGCAGGACGCGACCTTTCCGGCCAAGTCGACGCTGTTCAGCCAGGGGCAGCCGGCCCATTCGGTCTACAACATCACCTCGGGGGTCGTGCGGCTCTACAAGGTGCTGGCGGACGGCCGGCGGCAGATCGTCGGCTTCGCCCTTCCCGGCGATTTCCTCGGCCTCGCCATGCGCGACGCGTTCGGCTTCTCCGCCGATGCCATCGACGATGTCGCGGCCTGCGGTTTTTCGCGCCCTGCCTATTCGGCGCTGATCGACGCCAAGCCGCATCTGCTCCGGCGTCTGCACCAGTTCGCGACGCATGAGCTGACGCTGGCTCAGGAGCAGATGATGCTGCTCGGGCGGCGTACGGCGGAAGAGAAGCTGATCTGCTTCCTTCTCACCATGCAGGAGCGCTGGGGCAAGATCGGCAAGCCGTCGGTGACGGTGCCATTGCCGATGAGCCGGCAGGATATCGCCGACTTTCTCGGGCTGACGATCGAGACGGTCAGCCGGACCTTCACCAAGCTGGCGAGGGACAAGACCATCCTGATCGTGCCCGACGGGGTGCGGCTCATGAATCCGGATCGGATGGCGCTCGTCGCGGCTGCCTGACCGCACGGAAGCGGTAAGCGCGCCGGCGCGGGGCGCGGTTTTCTCACCAGCTTGATCTGAATCAACGCAGGCTCCGCCAGACGCGGCTAGGTCTCCTGCCCGAAACGCCAGCGAGCGGCTGGACGGGCACGGAGCAGCGCATGTCCGCGACAGGTTACAACGTCAGACGCGCGACGACCGGCGAGTTGGCCGGCATGACGATCGCAGCCGCCTGCGTCCTGCCCCTCGTCCTGATCGCGGGCCTGACGGAGCATGGCGGCTACGGCTTCCATGCTGCGCTGGCGGCGCTCTCGGCCTTCGCCACGGTCTTCCTGATCGGCAACCGCCGCTTCTCGCAGGCTCCGGCGCCAGCCCCGCAGGAGATCGACGGCAAGCCGAACTACAATATGGGCCCGGTGAAATTCGCCACGATCGCGGCGATGGTCTGGGGGATCGCCGGCTTCACGGTCGGTCTGATCATCGCCCTCCAGCTCGCCTTTCCGGCGCTGAACTTCGACCTGCCCTGGACGAGCTTCGGCCGCTTGCGGCCGCTTCATACGTCTGCGGTGATCTTCGCCTTTGGCGGCAATGTCCTGATCGCGACGTCGTTCTATGTGGTCCAGCGGACCTCTCGGGCCCGGCTGGCAGGCGATCTCTCGCCTTGGTTCGTGGTGCTCGGCTACAATCTCTTCATCGTCATCGCCGGCACGGGCTATCTGTTCGGCATCACGCAGGGCAAGGAATACGCCGAGCCGGAGTGGTATGCCGATCTCTGGCTGACGATAGTTTGGGTTGCCTATCTCCTGGTATTCCTGCTGACGCTGGCCAAGCGCAAAGAGCCGCATATTTATGTGGCTAACTGGTTCTATCTCGGCTTCATCGTCACAATCGCGGTCCTGCATCTCGGCAACAACTTGGCCCTGCCGGTCTCGCTGCTGTCGCCCAAGTCCTACATCGTCTGGTCGGGCGTTCAGGATGCCATGTTCCAGTGGTGGTACGGCCACAACGCTGTCGGCTTCTTCCTCACCGCCGGCTTCCTCGCGATCATGTATTACTTCGTGCCCAAGCGCGCGAACCGGCCCGTCTACAGCTACCGGCTTTCGATCATCCACTTCTGGGCGCTGATCTTCCTCTATATCTGGGCCGGCCCTCACCATCTGCACTACACGGCCTTGCCGGACTGGGCGCAGACGCTGGGCATGACATTCTCGATCATGCTGTGGATGCCCTCCTGGGGAGGCATGATCAACGGGCTGATGACGCTGTCCGGCGCCTGGGACAAGCTGCGCACCGACCCCGTGCTGCGCATGATGGTGGTCTCGCTCGCCTTCTACGGCATGTCGACCTTCGAAGGTCCGCTGATGTCGATCAAGGCGGTGAACTCGCTGTCGCACTACACCGACTGGACGATTGGGCATGTCCATTCGGGCGCGCTCGGCTGGGTCGCCTATATCTCGTTTGGCGCGATCTACTGCCTCGTGCCCTGGCTCTGGAACCGGCGCGAGCTCTACTCGCTGAAGCTGGTGAACTGGCACTTCTGGATCTCGACGCTCGGCATCGTCTTCTACATCACGGCGATGTGGGTCTCGGGCATCCTGCAGGGCCTGATGTGGCGCGCCTACACCTCGCTCGGCTTCCTCGAGTACTCCTTCATCGAAACGGTCGAGGCGATGCACCCGTTCTATGTGATCAGGGCGCTAGGCGGCGCATTGTTCCTCGTCGGCGCGCTGATCATGGCGTTCAACCTCTGGATGACAATCAGGAGCGAAGTGGCCGAGGCCAAGCAGTCCGATCCTGCGTCTGGCCACCACGACATCGCGCCACAATTCGCTCCCGCTGGCTAAGGACCGCAACCATGTCGAGCCTCGACGCCGCCGCGCCAAAGCCGCGCCAGTCCCTCTGGTCGAAGCACAAGATCTTCGAGACCAATTCGATTATCCTGATCCTGGGCGTGCTGCTGGTGATCTCGGTCGGCGGCCTCGTCGAGATCGCGCCGCTGTTCTACCTGAAGAACACGATCGAGAAGGTCGAGGGCATGCGCCCCTACACGCCGCTCGAACTGGCCGGGCGCGCGATCTATGTCCGCGAGGGCTGCTATCTCTGCCACAGCCAGATGATCCGGCCTCTGCGGGACGAGATCGAGCGTTACGGGCATTACTCGCTCGCTGCGGAGAGCATGTTCGACAAGCCGTTCCAGTGGGGCTCCAAGCGGACGGGGCCCGATCTCGCGCGCGTCGGCGGCAAGTATTCCGACGAATGGCATGCCGGCCATCTAGCCGATCCGCGGGCGCTGGTTCCGCAGTCGATCATGCCGGGCTATCCGTTTCTGGCCCGGACCGAACTGAAGTTCGAGGAGATTGCGAGCGAGTTGCGCGCCAATCGCGGCGGCGGCGTGCCCTACAGCGACGAGATGATCGCGCAGGCGGCCACCGACCTGAAAGCGCAGGCGACGCCCGATCATCCCGGTCAGGGCGCGCTTGAGAAGCGCTATCCCAAGGTCCAGTCGCGGGATTTCGACGGCGATGCGAGCCGCATTTCCGAAGCCGATGCGCTGATCGCCTATCTCCAGGTGCTGGGGACGCTCGTCGACTTCAGGCTCTACGACGACAAAGCCAACATCCGCTGAGGAACGCCGCCATGGATACCTATCACTGGCTGGCGCGCTTCGCCCAGTCCGCCGGCCTGCTCTACTTCGTCGGCCTGTTTCTCGGCGTCTGTCTTTACGCCTTCTGGCCCAGGAACCGCGCGCGCTTCGAGCAGGCGGCGCTGACGCCGCTGCAGGAGGACTGAGCCATGGAGCAGGTTCGCAAGGACGATCACGAGGTCGACGGCGTCACCGGCACCGCGACCACCGGTCATGAATGGGACGGCATCCGCGAACTCAACACCCCGCTGCCGCGCTGGTGGCTCACCATCTTCTACGCCACCATCGTGTGGGCCTTCGGCTACTGGGTGGTTTATCCGGCCTGGCCGCTGATCCACGGCGCGACCTCCGGCATCATCGGGTATGCGACGCGGCTCGACGTTCAGACGGATCTGGCGGCGCTGCGGGCGTTCCGCGCCACGCAGACGCAAGGGCTGGCAGAGGCCTCGCTGGAGCAGATCCGGACGGACCCGGCGCTGCTGCGCATCGCCATGGCGCAGGGCAAGGCGGCCTTCGGCGACAATTGCGCAGGCTGCCATGGCGTCGGCGGCGGCGGCGCGAAGGGCTACCCCAACCTCAATGACGACGATTGGCTCTGGGGCGGCGCGCTCGCCGCGATCCAGACCACTCTGCAGCACGGCATCCGTGTTGCGACCGAAACCGACACGCGGCAAAGCCAGATGCCGGCCTTCGGCAGGGACGGCATCCTCAAGCGCGACGAAATCGACGCGGTCGCCAATCATGTCCGCGCCATTGCTGGGCTTTCCGTCGAGCCGAAGGCCGATCTCGTCAAGGGTCGCGCGCTGTTCGAGCAGAATTGCGCCGCCTGCCATGGTCCGGCAGGCAAGGGAAATCAGGAACTCGGCGCGCCGAACCTGACCGATGCGATCTCGCTCTACGGCATGGATGTCGCCTCCCTCGCCGAGACGATCGGCAACGGCCGCGGCGGCGCGATGCCGGCCTGGAGATCGCGGCTCGACGCCACGACGATCAAGGCGCTGACCGTCTATGTCCATTCGCTCGGGGGAGGTCAGTAGGGTGGACGCCGCCGGGGCCGACGATCTGCCGCTCTTTGCGGCATCGCGAAAAGTCTATCCGCAAAGCGTGTCGGGGCCGTTCCGGCGCGCCAAATGGATCATTCTCGCCCTGTGCCTCGGCGTCTACTATCTGCTGCCGTTCCTGCGCTGGGACCGCGGGCCGAACCTGCCCAACCAGGCCGTTTTGGCGGATATCGCCAATGGCCGGTTCTATTTCTTCTTCATCGAAATCTGGCCGCAGGAGGTTTATTACTTCACCGGCCTGCTGATCCTAGCAGCCTTTATCCTGTTCCTGATGAACGCTGTCGCGGGCCGGCTCTGGTGCGGTTATCTCTGCCCGCAGACGGTCTGGACCGACCTGTTCCTCGCCGTTGAGCGCGCCTTCGAGGGCGATCGGCGTGAGCGCGTGAAGCGTGACGAAGCCGGCTGGAGCGTCCCGACAGCTCTGCGCAAGGCGGGCAAGCATGCAACCTGGCTCATCATCGCCTGGTGGACCGGTGGCGCCTGGGTGCTCTATTTCGCCGATGCACCGACCTTGGTGCGCCAGCTCGCGAGCTTCACGGCCCCGCTTTCGGCCTATCTCTGGATCGCGATCCTGACGTTCACCACCTACTCGCTCGCCGGAATCATGCGCGAGCAGGTTTGCAAGTTCATGTGCCCCTGGCCACGCATCCAGGCGGCCCTGACCGACGACGACGCGCTCAACGTGACCTATCGCTACGACCGGGGCGACCCGCGCACCTCCGTGAAGCAGGCGTCGCGCCTGCGTGAGCAGGGCGCGCCGGCCGGCGACTGCGTCGATTGCCATCAATGCGTCGCGGTCTGCCCGACGGGCATCGACATCCGCGACGGAGCCCAGCTCGACTGCATCCAGTGCGGCCTGTGCATCGACGCCTGCGACACGGTGATGGCGAAGCTCGACCGGCCGACCCGCCTTATCGGCTACGACACCGACGACAATGTCAGGCGCAGGATCGCCGGCCAGCCGGCCGTCTACAGGCCCGTTCGGCTGCGGACGCTGCTCTATGCCGCGCTGATCCTGCTCGTCGGCGGCGCCATGCTCTACCAGTTGGCGACGCGGCGGACAGCGGAGATATCCGTGCTGCACGAGCGCGCGCCCCTGTTCGTGCGGCTCGGCGACGGCTCGATCCGGAACGCCTATGTCGTCCGCCTGCTCAACAAGCGGCCCGATTCACGGCCCTTCGCTCTGACGGTCGCGGGGCTGCCGGGGCTCAGGATCGATGTGGTCGGCGCGACGGCGACGGCCGATCTCAGGCCGATCGTCACGGTGGAGCCCGACGCGTCCCGCGAAGTCCGCGTCCTCGTCACGGCGCCGGCCGACACCCGTCTCGAACACAGCCAGACCATCACCTTCACCGCTTCCGACCTCTTCGCCGGTGAGGTCGTCACGACTCGCGACCATTTTTTCGCACCCTGAAGGGGCGTCATGTCCTGCTGCGGAGCCTTCGCCATGCCGATCGATCTTCCTGCTGCGCAATCGCCGCCGCAGCGCCCGTTCGAAGTCAGCGGCCGTATGGTGCTGTTCGCCATGGTCGCGTTCTTCGCTGTCGTCGCCGGCGTCAACGCCGTCATGATGACGGTCGCCATCCGGACGATGCCAGGCGTCGATGTGAAGAGCGCCTATGAGACGAGCCAGCGCTTCAACGGCGAAATCGCGCGGATGCAGGCCCAGACCGAACGGGGCTGGCGGGCGCAGGCACGGGTCTCCCGCGCGGGGAACGACGCTGTCGCGACCTTGATCCTGCGCGAGCAGGCCGGTGCGCCCGTCACCGGCCTGTCGGTCGAGGCGAGGCTGCAGCACCCGGCATCGCGGCAGGAGGATCGTCAAGCGGTCCTCGTCGAGACCGGTCCCGGAATCTACGTCGCGACCGTGACCTCCGTCCATCGCGGCGCGTGGACCCTCGCTGTGGAGGCCCGGCGCGGGAGCGAAATGCAGTTCGTGTCGCGCAGCCGCGTGATGCTGGCGGACTGACCCGATGGTGACGAAACAGGATCTTTCGGTCTTCGTAGCGCATCGCGGCGGCGATATTGCCGGCATGGAACTCGCCGTGGAGGGTATGCACTGCGCCGGTTGCATGCATGCGATCGAAACCGGACTGAGGCGCGAGGCCGACATTCTCAGTGCGCGCGTCAATCTCGCGCTGAAGCGCGTCACCGTGGAATGGAGCGAGGGCGCGCTTGCGCCCGACGTCGTGATCGAGCGGCTCGCCCGGCTCGGCTTCAAGGCCTATCCCTTCCTCCCTGCGGACCAGCGCCGGGACGCAGACCGGCAGGAACGCCTTCTGCTGCGTTACCTCGGCGTCGCCGGCTTTTCGGCCATGAACATCATGCTGCTGTCGGTCTCGGTCTGGTCCGGCAATGCCAGCGACATCAATCCCGTGACGCGCGACCTCTTCCACTGGCTCTCGGCCATGATCGCGCTGCCGACGGCGGCCTATGCCGGCAGGCCCTTCTTCGAAAGCGCCCTGAGGGCGCTCAGGGCAGGCTCCGTCAACATGGACGTTCCGATCACGCTCGGCGTCGTGCTGGCGCTTGCAATGTCCGTCGTCGAGACCTGGAACCATGCCGAGCACGCCTATTTCGACGGCGCGGTCATGCTGCTCTTCTTCCTGCTGATTGGACGCTATCTCGAACAGCTGATGCGCCGCCGCACGCGCGATCTCGCCGGCAACCTCGCCGCGCTCAAGGCCGAGACCGCGACCGTGCTGCAGGGCGACGGATCGACGCTCACCCTGCCGGTCGCCGCGATCGCTGCCGGCGAGCTCGTGCTGATTCAGCCCGGAGAGCGCGTCGCCGTCGACGGTCTGGTCGCAACCGGCCGATCCGAGATCGACCAGAGCCTGGTCACGGGTGAGACGTTGCCGGTGCCCGTCGCGCAGGGCTGCCGCATCTATGCGGGCACCATCAACCTGTCGGGCGCCCTGACCGTGTGCGTCGAGGCGGCGGACAAGGGCACGCTGCTCGACGAGATCGACCGCCTGATGGCCCAGGCCGTCGAAAGCCGGTCGCGTTACGTCCATCTCTCCGACCGGGCGGCGAGGCTTTATGCGCCGCTCGTGCATGCGACCGCGCTCGCAACGCTGGTCGGCTGGATCGCGCTTGGCCTGCCCTGGCAGCAGGCGCTGATCATCGCCATCACCGTGCTGATCATCACCTGTCCCTGCGCGCTCGGGCTCGCGATCCCGGCCGTGCAGGTGGTGGCCGCCGCGGCGCTCTTCCGCAGGAAGATCATGCTGAAGGAGGGGGGCGCGCTGGAGCGGCTGGCCGAGATCGACACGGTCGTATTCGACAAGACCGGCACGTTGACGCTTCCCGAGCCGGTGCTCCTGAACGGCGAGCATCTCGCCCCCTCCATCCTTCGCCAGATCGGCGCGTTGGCGGCGGCCAGCCACCATCCGCTCGCACAGGCGACCAGCCGCGCTGCCGGCCAACCTCGACCTGTCGAGAACGTCCGCGAGCATGCCGGCCTTGGACTGAGCGCGTGGGTCGACGGCTATGAGATGCGTCTGGGCAGCCCCGCATTCTGTGCGGCGCAAGAGGCGGCTGCTTGGGTTGCGGCCAGCTTCCCGGGCGCCTCGCTGATCGCCTGGCGGCATGGCCAGACCTGCCGGGTGTTCGCCATCGGCCAGGCCGTCAGGCCTGACGCGCACGCCACCATCGCGGTTCTCCACGAGATGGGGCTGCGGGTCGCCATCCTCTCCGGCGATCGGGACGAGTCGGTCGCTCCCATTGCTACGGCGCTCGGCATTGGCGAGTACCGCGCCGGGCTGCGGCCGGACGAGAAAATCCGCGTGCTCGATGAGCTCGCGGCTCAGGGTCGCAAGGTGCTCATGGTCGGCGACGGTCTCAACGATGCGCCGGCCCTGGCGAAGGCGCATGTCTCGATGTCGCCGATCAGCGCGACGCATCTCGCCCAGGCTGCGGCCGATATCGTCTTTCTCGGCGACAGCATAAGCCCTGTCGCCATCGGCATCAGGATCGCACGCAAGGCTCGCGCGCTGATGCTGCAGAACCTGTGGTTCGCCGTGCTCTACAACATGGTCGCCGTTCCGGTGGCGATAGCCGGTCTGGCGACGCCACTCGTCGCTGCGGCCGCCATGTCGGGCTCATCGCTGGTCGTTACGCTCAACGCACTGCGGACCGGCCGCACGACCGACGCATCAGCGGAGGGGAAGCGTCCATGAATATCATCGTGATCCTGTTTCCGCTGGCGCTGGCGGTCGGCCTGTGCGGGCTCGGCGGCTTCTTCTGGTGCATGCGATCGGGCCAGTACGACGATCTCGAAGGATCGGGCTGGCGGGTGTTGCGGGACGACGACCTGGCGGATGTCCAAGATGAGCGGACTGCGAAACACCAAAGCCCGGATCGCGGCGGTCTCGGCGTCACGACGCGATTGCGGTGACCGCCGGAACGGTTGCGGCGTCCAGCGCCAGAATTGTCCGCAGGAGAACCGACTGAAGCAGTGCGAGGTCCGTTCCATCGTCGGCCTCGACCGCGCTCTGCGCCGATCTGGCGGCCGACTCCACGCCCGGAAACCCGAGCGTGCCGGCGACGCCCTTCAGAGTGTGAAGCTCGCGGATCGCCACCGATTTTTCGCCCGCTGCGATCGCCTTGCCTGCCCCGGCGATCATCTGCGTCGCATCGCGCCAGAAGCTGTCCGTCAGGTCGTCGAGAAGTTCCTGACCGACTTCCGCACCAAGCTCGTTGCGAACGCCCTCGTCGACGAGCTCCAGATGTCGTCTCGAGCCTAGATCGAGGCGTCGTGACCCGTCCTTCTCGCGCAGATCCGCCTCGCTCGACGCCTTGAGCCAGCGTTCGATGATGGGCAGGAGTTTGGCGCGATTGATCGGTTTGGAGACGAAGGCGTCCATGCCCGCCGTGAGACAGGCGTCGCGGTCGGACGCGAAGGCGTTGGCCGTCAGGCCGACGATCGGCAGTTCAGTCAGGCCGCGATCGCGAATCCGGCGGGTCGCTTCGAGCCCGTCCATCTGCGGCATCTGCATGTCCATCAGAACGAGATCATATCCCGTCGATCCGGCGAGATGGAGAGCGATCTCGCCGTTGGGCGCATGATCGACCGCGAGACCGAGGCGCTCAAGCATCTCCCGCACGACCTCGAAATTGATCGGATTGTCTTCGGCCACGAGCACGCGGCCGGAAAAGTGGACCCTGCCTTTCGTGCAGACAGTATCGGACATAATCTGCCGTCTGGAGGGCTCGATCGGCACGACCGGCAACTCGAACCAAAACAGGCTGCCGCGATCCTGCGCTGCGACGCCGATGGACCCGCCAAGCGCGGCGACAAGCCTGTGGCAAATGGCAAGGCCGAGCCCCGTGCCGCCGTAGCGCCGGTTGATCGTGATGTCGAGCTGGCTGAAATCCTGAAACAGGCGGCCGCGCGCTTCATCTGAAATGCCGATTCCCGTATCGGCGATCTCGACCCGCAAGGCGCCCCGCTCGCGATGGAGGCGAGCCGTGAGCCTGACCGAGCCGCTATCGGTGAACTTCACGGCATTGCCGACGAGGTTGAAGAGGATCTGGCGCAACCGCGTCGGGTCGGTCGTCACCCTGGCCTCGGGCGCATCGACGACGAAGGCGATGTCCTTGGCTTTGGCGCGCTGCCCCATGACATTGGCGACGTTTGCCATGATGTCGCCGAGCTCCACGGCCTTCAGTTCGAATTCGACAGCGCCCGAGTCTAGCTTCGAGAAGTCGAGGATGTCGTCGATCAGGGCCAGCAGCGTGTCGCTGCAATTGTCGATGACCGAAAGCTTTTCGCGCTGAGCGGGCGTGAGGTCGGAATTCAGCAACAGGTCGGCTGATCCGATGATGCCGTTCAGCGGCGTCCGGATCTCGTGACTCATGGTCGCCAGGAAAATCGACTTGGCGCGCGCCGCCGCCTCGGCCCGCTTCGCGATTTCCGCATTTTCGATGCTGAGCCGCTCGAACCGACGCCTTGCGATCCGGATGAGACGCAACTGCATGCCGAGATAGCCGACAACGATGGCCAGCGACACCACGAGCGCGCTGACCGCCAGCGCAAGCCGGCCATAAACGGATTTAAGCTCCGCTCGCTCGGTCACCCTGATACGGGACTGCGCGAGATTGGTGGCGTTCAGCAACCTTTCCGACACCCGTCCCACCGCATCGAGTTGGGCTTGCACGCCGCGCAGACCTTCGCTCTCCACCGGAGCCGGCCCAAGCGCATCGACCTGAGCCGCCATGGTGTGGATGCCGAGCCGCGCCTCTTCGGCGAGCGTCCCCAGCTCGCCGTCGCCGACGAATTTTTCCGCATAATGACCGCCCGTGAGGACGCTCGCGCGACTGTACAGAATGTCATAGCGCAGCCTGACGTCGGCGAGCGCCGTCTCCGTCCGGTCCTTTTCGAACATTCGCAGCGCGCCATCGAGCTTCTTCGTCTCGCTGTCGATTTGGTAGGCGGCCCAGAGCGCGTCCTCGCGCACGGCCTCGGCCGTGGCGCGCTGCCGGTCGCTTAGCGCGGAGAAGGTCGTGACGACAATTGCGCAGAGCAGCACGCTGACACCAACGAGCGCCAGCATGCCGCTGTCGAAAAGGCGAGCCTTGCGAGTGAGCATCGTCGGCGGTCCGCCTCACGGCCTCTCAGCGGATATCGATCGATTTGACCTGCCAGGCCGAGCGACCGAAATACACCTCGTTATAGAGGCCCGGCTGCTCATCGAACGGGTAGATCACAAAGATCGGCCCCTTCTCCCGCACCGGGATCGCCTTGCCGTCGACTTTCATCGCGAGGATGACCGGCCATTTCCGGAAGTCCTCCGCAGGGATGTCGACCGCATAATCGTTGAGCGCGGTCACGCGCAGCGTCGTTCCCTTCGCCCCGACCATATCGAGCAGCGCCGAGCCCAGAGGACCTTCGAATATGGTCTTTCGCGGGTACCAGGGTGTCGCGGCGGCGGTGACGCGTGCTGGCAGCGCCTGGAGCATGCCTGCATCGAAGCGGGCGGACCCGCCCCCGTTATGATGCTCGATCTTGCCGGTCACGGTCAGGATCACGGAGTCCCTCGGTGCGGGAATTTCTCCCGACACGGCGCCAGCGACGCCAGTCGCCAGTATCAGGAAGGCGCATATGAGCGATTTCATGGGATTTCCTTTGTCGATCTGCCGGCTGGCTCAGCTTGCGATCGCGAGGGGCGGCGATTGGTCGGCGTCGGCTAGCATGAGCCGTACGATTTCGTCCCAGGACGCCTCGAATGCATCCACGCAGGCGGGATCGAAATGACTGCCGCGGCCCGACCGGATGAAGTCGCGTGCATCCTGGATCGGCCATCCCGGCCTGTAGACCCGATCGGCACAGAGCGCCTCGAACACATCGGCCAGAGCGGCGATGCGGCCTTCCAGCGGGATGCTCTCGCCCGACAATCCGCGCGGATAGCCCTTCCCGTCCCAGCGTTCGTGATGCGAGCTCGCAATGCGTTCGGCGCAACGCATGAGCGTCGATCGTCCGTCGGCGAGGATCGCCTCGCCGATGGTGACATGGGTCCGCATCAGCGCGGTTTCCTCCTCGGAGAGACGGCCCGGCTTCTGCAGGATCGAGTCCGGTATGCCGATCTTGCCCACATCATGCATCGGGGCAGCGGCGAAAATGGTTTCGCAGGCGTCGGCATCCAGCCCGAGGCTTCTGGCGATGATGCGGCACAGAGCCGCCATGCGGGCGACATGGTCGCCGGTATGGCCGTCGCGGCAGTCGATCGCGCGCGACAGGCGGCGGGCCATGTCGTGCTGGCTCTCGACGAGCTCCTGGGTCGCCTTCCTGACCTCGCGGGCGAGCCATGCGGCGTGGTCGCGCATCGCGGTCTGCGCCTCGCGCAGCTTGAGAAGATTGTGGACGCGCGCGCGCAGTTCCACAGGCTCGACCGGCTTTCGGAGGAAGTCGGTCGCACCGGCGTCGAGCGCGGCGATCCGAGTCTCCCGCTGCTCGGCCGTCGTCACCATGACGATGGGCTGGTCACCGTGGTTCGGCATTTGTCGAAGAGCGCGGATGAACGCGACGCCGTCCATCTCCGGCATCAGGTAGTCGACCAGGACAAGGTCGAACTCGGTTCCCCACGCAGCTTCCAGCGCCTCGAGCGGATTGGCGAAGATGGATATCTCGTGCTGGCCGATATTGGCGACCACGCTGCGCAGGACCAGGAGGTAGGTTCGGTTGTCGTCGACGATCAGGATCTTCATGCGGGAGCGCGCTCCGCACCCGCGACCTGCTCCAGATCGATGAGCCCGATGATAAGATTGTCCTTGACCGCGAGACCGTGCAGCAGCGAGACCGATGACGCGTTTGCCGGTTCCGGCCGGAGTTCGCCCGGCAGCAGATCGACGATATCGGATACCGCATCCGCCAGCAGCCCGATCATGGCGTCGCCCAGCGCAACCACGACGACGACGCTCGATTCGCTGACGGCATTGCTGCCGAAGCCGAGCCGCGCCTGAAGGTCGAGCACCGGAACCACGGCGCCGCGCAGATTGATGACGCCGAGCATGTGACGGTCGGATTGCGGCAGCTCGGTCGTCTGCTGCCAGCCACGGATTTCCCGGACACACGAGATGTCGATGCCGAAGCTGCGGCCGCCCAGACCGAAAACGACGATCTGCCTGGCGGCAGCGATCCCGGCGACCGCTCCGCTGCGATGATCCCTATGGGTATGCATGATGCGCTCCTGAATGAGTGACGCCGTCACGCCACGATGCCTACGACGCGCCATCCTGCGGGACATTTGACGGGGTATCGCCTCGTCCCGATCGCTCCGCGGCAGTTGCCTTAGGCCCGACGCTTCAGACCCAGTCTTGCGCTTGATAGTTTTATAATTCCTTTTTTCAGTACTGCAGTTTTCAGCGCTTGATCTGAATCAAGGACTTTCATGGTGGCTATCCGCCTGCCAGTGCCGTGGCGTCTTTGGAAACCGTAAGCCCCAAGTCGAACTCAACGGTGACGCGGCACCGAAAGAAATCGCCTGATTCCACGCATCATCCCGTCGTTTCCGCGCAATGCGACCGCCAGTCAGGCATGGAGTGGCTTTTCAGCATCGATCAAATTGCCTATGCAGATTCGGCTAGTGCCGGGATGATCGCACTGGTCGATGATGACCGGCCTGCGCGGTCGCGCCGGCCCTTGGGGCTCCTGATGAAGGCTGGACCGAGACGACAATGCCAGAGGCGATCATCCCGGTTCTGAAGAGCTTCCCGATGTTCGCTGGAGCGAAAGAGACGACGCTGCGGGCGCTCGTTCCCAGTTGCATCTTCCAGTCGTTTTCGGCCGGGATCACCATAAACAAGACAGGCCAGGTGCCAGCCTATATCTACTGTCTGCGCTCCGGGTCGGTGGAAGGCTGGGCTCGTCTGAATGACGCCGAAACGATCCTGGCGTCAGCGACTGCCCCGATGGTTTTCGAGGTCGCGACGGCAATCCAGAACCACCCGAGCGTGCTGGCTATCGTGACGCGGGAACAGTGCGAGACCATCGCCATCGAGACGAGTGCCTTTCTGCAGGCGATCAACGACGATCAGGCGGTTTGTCATGCCGCGCTCGTCCACGCCTCGCAGATCAACATGATGATGATCGACCGGTTGCTCGATCACAAACTCCGCACGGCCGAAGAGCGGCTCGCTCAATGGATCCTGAGCCGGATGAGCCACGATGGAAACTCCGGCACTGTCGAGATCGGCTTCTCGAAGCGCGCACTGGCCTATGAGCTGGGCATGTCTCCCGCGAACCTGTCGCGATTGTTCGCCGTCTTTCGGGATCACGGCGTGGATGTGAAGGGCATGATGATGACGATCGCTGATGTCGAAAGGCTCAGGATACTGGCGCGGAACTAGCTTGCCGGCTCAGCGCAGGATCGTTTGACCAACGCCTTGAGCCGATCCTGTGGCAGCGGGGACTGGCGTCACACCGGCTCAGAACTCCTCCCAGCCTGCGTCGCCTCGGCCGTTCGAAACCCGTTTGGCCGGCGCGCGCTTGGGTGCAGGCGCGGGTACGGCGCGGCTCTGGGCGAAGGCGGCCTCGGCGAGCTTCTGCAGGCGGGCCGGCTCG